>Ga0209587_1000003_pt1 | contig 132589 bp, 112 predicted proteins | sample NGEPerD_2_FD_184512 | JGI IMG/M metagenome (GOLD analysis project Ga0209587, IMG submission 184512) | Arctic peat soil microbial communities from the Barrow Environmental Observatory site, Barrow, Alaska, USA - NGEE PermafrostL1-D... | ecosystem: Environmental > Terrestrial > Soil > Wetlands >...
TTCAATTCGATTGTGGGGAGATTTAGGACTTGTCAAGTGGTTTTGGCATTTATTGTGATTATTTAAGAAAATATTTTAGTTTTTTTGCAATTCCCTTTTTATTACAAATTAAGTTTACGACATTGGGTAGACTCCCCCACCGAAGCCTCGATGTTCAGCTTTAGCTGAACGAGTTCACTGAATTAAAGACAATTTTTAGTACTATCACGAGGCGATTCGAGGATTGGTCCCCAAACTTAGTATGGCCATGGATAAGTCTCTATTCCGTTATAAACTAAACAATTGCGAACGGCGAAACCACCAAGAAAGAAAGCAATTGCCATTGCTGGCATACTCCAAGCTAAAAGAGTACCTCCAAACAGAAGGTAGGCACTTAAAGCTAATGGGAAAAGCACACCAACTATTGGAAATAATAGGACAAAACGTACAGTCTTAAGCATTCTGTGCATACCCTCTTTTGCCTCAATCGGACCATTATGCGTGTGTTCAATATACGCTAAAGAGATCGCGAAAACGAGCAGTGAAAGAGCCAAAATGCTACCTATAAATACAGTGTATACAGTACCATTTAGAGTAAAAATACTGCCGATATAAGCAAGTGCTAGTGTGAAACTTGTAATTAAGAACAGCAAGGGTAAAGCCGGAGTATGCCATAAGGGAATTGAAGCCGGACTTGCTAGCAATCCCCCAGAGATGATTGGGAAAAGAAAACCAGATAGGGCAGCAATTGCCCCAAACCCTACTTGATAGGGGGCGACGAACTGGGCTATAGTGGTTAAGACATTAATTTGGCTGTATTCAGGTAAAACGTAAAGTATTCCGAAAACAAAATTTAAGGCGATTAATACTACATCCCATGAAATTCCCGATTTCCAAATATTATTCAAGGAATATACTGCATTTATCGGTCTTTCCAAGTCAAAGAAAACTAGGAACACCCCTGCCAAGGCAAATAGTACTAACCCGCTCAAGACCGCAGGGCCTACCATGGATAACGTTGCGGTGAAAAAATGGAAGACAAATGCTAAAGTAATTAGCGCTCCCCCAAAACCACCTAACAAAAAGTAAATTGATACTGGCCATTCATAAGCTTCTTGACGCTCTAAGTGCATGGGTTTTGCCATAGTTTTAATCCCTCCTTAGTAGATATAGTAAACGCTGGGTTCAGTATCCAAATCGGGACGCAATGGTTTGGCTAAGCCACTGGCTACTGATTTTGAAACCTTACTATTAGGATCATCTAAGTCACCAACAATCCTCGATAGAGTAGGACAAGTAGTTACACAAGCAGGTTCCATTCCCCTGGCAATTCGGTCTTGACAAAAAGTACACTTATCAATATGCACTTTATTGTGTTGGGCGCTATCACCATAAACTTCTTTGGATTTGCGTACATCTTCTTTTGAATATACATAACGGGCTCCGTAAGGACAGGCTGCCATACAGGCTTTACAACCTAAACAGGTCTCATAGTTAATTAAGACAAATCCTTGATCATCTTTAAAGGTTGCTTTTGAAGGGCAAACTGTAAGACAAGCTGGATCCTTGCAATGCATGCAAATTGTGGGGACAAAATAACGAGCGGTATTGGGGTATTCACCTACTTGGATATCTTTAACTGTTGTGCGCCACTTATCTGACCAATAGGGGGTTTGATTTTCTAAAGCGCATGCTGCACTACAGGCCTGACAGCCAACGCAGGAACGCATATCTATAACCATACCATAGCGTGCCATAATTTTTCCTCCCTTATTTCGTCACAAAAACGGTAAATTCTTGTGATCGGAAAGCACTAACGATTGGTTCTACGTCATAAGGAACCAGTTTATTCAGTGCGGTGCCAACACCAACGCTGTTTTTAAGAAGGGGATTTTCTGTTCCAAAAGACGAAGACATAAATACTGTATCCGGTCGGACCATTTCAGTTACATAGGCCTTTATTTGGGCTTTCTGTCCACTTTGACAGTTTTCGACTGTGACAGTATCACCAGTTTTAATATTCAATAATGTTGCTTTCAGCGGATTAATCCAAAGTCCAATGAATTCTTCCTCTTTATTTTTGGTAAGAGCCATAAGAATTGGATTGTTGGAATTAGTAGAAGCGTAGGATATTGTTGGAGTCTTTCCATAGATAAAATTAAATTCGTTTGGTTTTTTGTTTTGGTTAACTTGAGGTGGTATATAGACAAGACCGGGATCCCAGTTTACCTTGTAGCCTTGTTGCATAGTAAAACCGGCATACATTAGGGAATATATTTCAACACGTCCAGATGGGGTAGGTACTGGAAGATGACGCGGTATGGAAGCATGTTCTAAAAGTTCCGCGGCAGGTTCAACGACTAAAACGCCTTTTTCCCGTAAAGTTTCTTCCAACTTATCGGCAGTCATTCCCAGGGTCTTGGCGTGAGATTTAAAAGAGACGTTGCGAATTGCTTTGGTAAACGTTTGTTCCCCCTTGGTAGCTTTACCAACTTCATATTGGATGTCCTCAAGACTTAGACCAGATAAGGTAGCGATTGTTTCCATGTATTTATCCAAAGCGCCAAAACCAATGGCGAATTCAAATAAAATGTCCGCTGTACCTTTAGTGTCTGGGTGTGGATCGACAGCACTAAAACGTGTAGTAATTGCTAAATCTGTCGAAGGACCAGCTCCATAAATAAAGGGCTCATCACGTTCAATGTAATTTTGATTAGGTAGGATAACGTCTGCATAGGCTGCGGTGTCAGAAGGAACAATATCAATTGCTACAACTAATCCCATGTTGGGATGGTTTAGTATCTTCTTCCAACGACTATCTGGGAAGAAATGGCGGACGGGATTGGCGGCGTTCATAAGAAGGGCTTTAATCTTGTACGGTTCACCTTTGAACATCAGCTTACCTTCGACGGCCTCTTCTAAACCGTAATCAGAAAAGGCTGGAAAGATAACGCCTGGGCGTCCTGCTGCTTGTTCGGCCATAGAATGGGCCATGGCAAAGGAGGGGTGTCCATGCTCCCATTGGGTGGGGTCAAAGAACTTACCTGCTGCAGCTAAAGGAAACTGAAGTCCAGGTAGACTTAGTACAGGAGTTTCTTCACCTTTTTTCATATTTTCTACATAGTGCATGAGTTTTTCACGATACTCTCCAGACATCAGCCAGCCACCTGGAACATCAAGGCCCCCCACAAGGACCTGGACGATTGATTGCAAGCGACGGGTATTAAGAATGTTTTCGTAACGGGCACCGTGCCAACCTGGGTCAATAAGAGCTGGACGAGCTTGCCCAAATTCTGTGGCAATTCGCTCAATAGTTTCGGCAGGAATTCCTGTTTCTTGAGCAGCCCACTCTGGAGTAAATTTAGCAGTTTGATCGATCATATATTGAAAGATGGTTTTAGGTTTCTGACCATTAAATTCAAAACCTTTGGGGACTTCCAAAGCTGGTAATAGCTTTTTGCCATCAACATCAACGGTATTAGTATTGCTATACCCTGGGAGTTTACGAACTTCGCCCGATGTTTCATCAAGAGCCCAGAAAGCGGCCGGCTGACCCAGTTCGTTACTTTCCATCATAGGAACAAGCATACCTTCATGTTCGACTGCCAGAAACGGCATATTTGAGTGTTTCGTGATAAATTCTTGGTCATAGAGCTTCTTACGTAAGATGACATGAATCATGGCTAAGAAAAATGCCGAATCTGTGCCAGGTTGAATAGGAAGCCACTCGTCAGCTTTAGCAGCAAGTTCTGATAAACGCGGATCAAGGACGATTACTTTAGCGCCCTTCTTTTTGGCTTCTGCAAAGCGAACTAAACGACTCGTTGAAGCAGCAGCTACTCCGGCATTAGTCAAAGAGAAAATAATATAATTTGCATTTTCAAAATCCGCTAAAACTTCGTCATGGAAATTAAAATTACCGGTCACCATGTCATTTCCAAGGTGTCCTGCGGCAACACAATGTTGCATTGGAGAAGCCACGATATTAGGAATTCCCGTTGCAAATACAAATGATAGAGCTAATGGCATATAAAAAACACAAGAAGTCCAGCCACCAACCATACTCATTTCCCAAGGCTGGATTTTGTGTTCCTGCATTTTTTGCATTACATGACCGTAAGCTTCCTCCCAACTTGCTGGTCGGAAATTCCATTCCCCTCTTTTTGAGCCTTCTACTCTAATTAGTGGTGTGGTCAAACGTGATTCATCATAGGTTTGACGTAAACCGGCTTGCCCCCTGGCACAGGTTTTTCCACGGTTAAGAGGACTGTTTGGGTTTCCTTCAATCTTCACAGCAGTTTTTTTACCGTTAACGGTTTTTACCCCAACGTAAACGTTGCAAACCGTTGAACAAAAATTACAAATGGTGGGGACCCACTCCACATCGTTTGAAGAGGTTTTTTGTTTGGCAGCGACGTTACGTTCTTTTTGGGAACTCATACCTGTGACCCCCTTTATTAAAAGTTTCACTTAAGCTTATAATTTATTTAGATTTAATGCTAACTGCAAAAAGGAGTATTTTCGGCTAATATGTCGCATATTTGCTTTATATTGTATAGCACATGAGCCCGTTCTTAGTTTTACCCCTATACCATGGGAAGGTATAAAACGGAGGGCAAAATGTACAAATAAAAGAGCGTTTCAATTAGCTGAAACGCTCTTTTCGTTTTTTAATTTATGTTTTGGTGCGCCACCCAGGGATCGAACCAGGGACCTGCCGATTAAGAGTTTGACGACGTATCATTTAAGGTATATCAACTAATACCATAAAGGCTTATGTAGCGAGGGTTTCATGATCTCTAACCTTTACTGACCTTCATAGAATATCAAGTAATATTATCGGCGTAGTAGTACGGTAGTAGTATAAATATAGCACTGGAACTCGCTTCAATTAAAGGCATCTCGTGTGATTTTCGTGTATACAGATATTGGATTGATTTGGCTGCCTTTATTTATTTTCTACTTTTAGGCTTCGATCATTGAAGTCTGTTTCTCTCTTTTTACGTCATTAAACATGTATCTCGGATATAGACCATTGCATGCATTTTCCAATTAGTGGTATGCTCGCATAACTCATGACCGCAGTCACATTTAACTACTCGTTTTCCCCCCTGATTTATGACGATGTTTAAGTGCAAACCGTAAGGCAGAATGATCCGGTCTTTGTAAGGAACCCGTTCTTGCAAAATAGATACGTATTTGTCAAACCGGTCCGTATCCTTGAAGGAACTTAAAATTTTATGCACTTGATTAAAAGCAAGTTCTCCATCTACTAACTGTTCTATTAATGCGCGATCATATGTGGCCATGGCTGTTTACCTCCTTGATTAAAAATTAAAATCATCCGGCAAATTCCAGAAACTCCGGAACTTTGTTGCCCATTGACTGCTTAATTCCATGCTGCTTTGGTACATTTCTTTTACTGGTGCAAAAAGCTCTATATTGATAATTCGTTCTCTTTCGGTTTTAAAGTATTCGGAAGTCGGAATAGCCCGGGCAGAACGCTGCTGCCGAATTTTTAGGCGTCGTTGTTCAGTAGCGGCTACGTCTACATGGTATTTCCCCTGCTCGTCTTGAGTAAATACAGCACCATAAACCCCTTCCGCGAACCGCGGTAGTAGGAATTTCTCGTCTAAGTCGTTTTCTATAGCTGCCGGGTCCCGCTCTAAGGGATCACCTAGACCTGAACCTCCGCGTTGCACGGACAGATAAAGATCATTTTCAATGTAGGTATCAGATACAACCATGCTTGTGTTATCAAACTGTACGTGCTCGGCCTTAACATGTTCGGAGATTTCCGAATCCTCAGGATCACCATCAGATGCGGGATACGTAAGTTGGTTGTCAATGATTTGCTTCATATTGGTCTTGTGCAGATTATGCCGGTATCCCGAATTCCCAGGGTAACCCCCGAAAATTCCAGACCCATGGAACACATGGCCCTCACCAATATTAGAAATTACTTGTTCAGGTGTTTTCCACAACATGCGTAGGGATTCGAATCCAGGACCTTCATCAAGGGGACTAAAAGTAAAAAAGGCATACGCGACATAAAGGTATCTGAGCTTGTTATGGACGCACTCAAGATCCACCTATCAAATCAGCAAAAGCCGATATTAAGAAGTTCTGAAAAATCAATCCCCAAGCCAGAATTTTATTATTACCGAATATAGGAAGTTTTATAGGGGGCGACACAATAGGCGCCATTGTGGGCGCACCCGCAGTTTTGGAACAAGGCAATCATTTGCTCATTGACTTAGGGACCAACTGCGAATTATTTTTAAAGACAGATCACACAATGCTGGCTTGCTCTACAGCAGCAGGTCCTGCCTTTGAGGGTGCAGGCAGTTTTCATTTCCTGGAGAGCACCCACTTTACGATCTTGGCTCTCCACAAAATTGAGTTCAATGGTCATTCCTTCTTGCGGCTGTACCGTACAAGCAAGTCGAAATCCAGCCTGTAACTCAATGTTATTAAGATGCTTTATATCGCGATCACTTGGCGGAGAGACATAACCTATTATCCGCACTTTGCATTACCGCACGTTCCTTTACCATTACAGATAGCCCGCACGGGAAGATGATGTCGAATCAGTGCTTCCATTAAGGTTTCATGCTCTTCTGGAATTATGACACGATTTGGGAGTATTGTTATTTGCATAATTAACCTCCTGCTAGCATATCTACAGTGACCGTCCGTCCTGGTTCGACATAAACTGTGTCTTGCTCAATGCTTCCATTTAATACCTCGGTTAAAAGATGAAGATCCCCTTCTTCTTCGCCCACGTCCCACCCGAAAAATTCTGCAATATTGCGAACTTTTTCTCGGTATTTCTCGATGTCATTCGTTCCCAGTGTAACGATTAGAATCGCTTTATTATAACTACCATACAGTATTTTAATAAGATCAGAGGCCTTTTCCTGCCCGTAGCGATCGACGTACTCTAGGTACTCAGCATAGGGAGTCCGACCGTGGTCCAGCCACCCTCTACTGAAATAATAGGTTCCGGGATTTTCCTTGAGCAAATTAAGTTGCCTTTCGTTCGAACCAAGTAAAAGGGAGATACAATCATGAGTTTTGGGTAAAAGCATCGGTACCCGTTGGGAAAGCAAACCGACGACGACGTTCGAACATCGACTATAGGTCGTAATAATAAGATCGCAATCCTGGCTTTGGTCAATAATTTCCTGCAGCCGCACATGAAGCAGATCTGGTTTGCCGTGGTAATTAAAATCTAGGAACTCACAATCCATAGTTTCTGGAATTCCCAGTGAACAGACTTCATTCCTAGTGGAATCACATCCGATGAGTTTAATCTTTATGGCGATCCCCTCACTCCAACTGTTCCTATTATATTTTAAGATGTCCATTATAGAAAAATATCTTCTTAGATTTCTAGTCGTATAATCCATTACGATGAGCTGTTAAGTACTGCATACAGTAAGAATCTTGTCCTAATAATGCCTGAGATGCATACACGAAGCCCATCATAGCTTTATCAAGGGGATCTAATATATAGGCATCCATGCCAGCCTCCATCGACTGAATCATGAAGGCCTGATTAATAATCTTTCGATTAGGTAACCCATAAGAAACATTACTTAAACCACATACAGCGTGAACACGAGGGTACTCTTTGCGAATAAAACGGACTGTATCCAGAACATCGTTACCACACGCATCACCTGTACTAATTGGTGTAACAAGCGGATCTAGGTAAATATCATCTTCTGGAACCCCAGCCGCTGTAAGATCCCCAACTAATTTTCGTACAATCGCAATACGTTGCTCTGCGGATTCCGGAATACCCTTATCATCCATACACAAGACTACAACTTTAGACTTGTATTTTAGAACTAGTGGCAGCACCGTAGCATAGCGTTCTTTCTCAGCTGTGATAGAATTAACCATGGGTTGACCATTTTTAACTGCTTCCAATCCCGCTTCCATAGCCTCTGTCCTTGGTGTATCAATACAAAGCGGTGCTGATACAACTTCCTGAATAGTGCGGACAAGCCATTCCATCGTCTCAACCTCGTTATGCACCATCGTGCCGCAGTTAACATCTACATAATGAGCACCAAACTCCACTTGCCTCTTCGCCAAATCTTGAATAAAGGCAACATCCCTTTGTTCAACTGCCAATTTAACGGCTTTTCTGCTGGTATTAATAAGTTCACCAATAATTAACATCTATTTTCCTCCCTTGTAAACTATAGAAAATTGCGTTGCATAACCATCCTACCCGGAGCAGTAACCACAAATTCCTCATCCCAATCACCATTCAAGAGTTTTTCGAGTAGTCTCAAAGAACCTTTCTGAACTTGATAGTCTACCTTAATATACTTTGCAACATTTTCAGCATAATCAGTTAGTTCCTTGACATTTCCGACTTTATTATCAATAAAGACCACCGTTGATAATTGCTGTATTGAGTGTCGATTATCCATGTGCGTTCTCTTCGCCGTTTTCATCAGCCAAGGTACTACATGCAAATACTTTAGCCTTCATCAATATTCTTTCCAACTGGGACGACCAAAAGCCGTGACCTCAATACGTACCTCAATCAACATATCGTCATCTCCTTTTGACGTATGGCTAATGAGTTCTTTCTTTTCGACCATAACCTCCGGGTCAGCCACTCCCGCGCGACTAGCATTTTCTATGGCTATCTCTTTTGCTCTATCCAATGCATAGTTTTCTGCTTCTTCAAGATACAAGAAGGCTTCTCTTATCCAGGGAGCATGTACAACATAACCCCCCGCTCCGCCAGGCTTAATTAAAACGCTAATTGATTCCACAACCTGACCGGCTGCTGCACCAACTGCATTAGCCACTTCAGCATTGGTCGGTATAAGGAGATTAGTATGTAAGGAAGTTCCAACAACAGGGAGAAAGGCTGAAACCGGGGCACCTAAAGCCACAATCGGATAATCAATAATGATCTCGGACTTAAACCCGTAATTACGACCTCCATTAAGCAAGGAGTCTAATAAAAACGTTACACTGGCTTCCGAACTTAGATTCAGATTTAAACCTCCCCGGTATGCAAGACTTTGTAATATAGACAAACTAATTACTGCTTGGATCTCATCAAAGACTCTTTGAACAAATTTGACAGGTTCTAACCTTAAGCGACGCGCTTGAATTCTAGCTCCTTCTATGGCTGCTTCGACATTATAGTCAGTAAAACTGCCGTGGACATGCAGTAAATCAGTGGGCGTAAAAGAAATCCGACCAATAATCTGCGCTTGTTCTAAGTCTTTCAAATTCAGCAAGTTAGGATCTCGCCCTACTCTTTCCGCAAGGACAAAAATATTATGAGCACCGTCCTCAAGTGCGTTAATTATCTTTCTATCTGTGTCATTCCACCTGTTTCCATCCTCAGGTTTCTTGACCAACATAAAACAATCCACCGGTTGAGCATCTGTAATTTCCCGTTCAAAATCAACTCTTGACAATTCTTTCACCAGTCCAGGATACCTGTCCGCAATAACTGACAGAGGCCAGACTCTCCTTGGTCCAATCTTTAGTTTTCTATCTTTTGATACTTGAATATAGCTATCTCCACCTAACCCAAAGGTACTGATTTCAGCAGCCTCTACCCGGGTTTTCCATCCGCCGACTATAGCACCCTCTCGATTCATCCGAGGACGGGCATTATCTAAGATAGCAATATCAGTCGTTGTCCCGCCCATATCTAAAACCAAAGCTGTTCCTACACCTGTCAAAAATATTGCCCCAACAATACTAGCGGCTGGCCCAGAAAGAATAGTCTCAATGGGCTTTTCCCTAGTCATCTCTTCGGTCATTAACGACCCATCCCCTTTAACGACCATCAAAGGAGCTCGAATGCCCTTTTCTTTTAGAACTTCCTTAACTGCTACAAGAAGTTCGGCAATAATTGGTAATAATCTAGCATTAAGGCAAGCCGTCACTGTCCGTTCGTGAAATCCAAGAGCTGTAGTAAGTTGGTGAGCACATACGATGGGTATATCCCACAATTCTTGAATTATGCTACGTGTTTTCTGTTCATGCTCGGGATTGCGGATGCTTAGATAACCGGAAATTGCTAGTGTATCAACCTGACCACGCATTTCGATCACCGCGCTCTGAACAGCATTAATATCTAATTCATTTACAGGTTCTCCTTTAATATTATGCCCGCCCCTAACTACAAATTTTTTTTGGGCGGGAAGGTTGCCGATCGATTCATGACCAATAAGAATTAGACCTATTCTGCAACCGCATCCTTCAACAATAGCATTAGTTGCTAATGTCGTAGACATAGATATTAGCTGAACTTGACGAGAGTCTAATTCGCCCATATTTTCAATACATTTTCGGATCCCTATGGATAAATCTTCTCGAGTTGTAAAGGCCTTAGCCTTTTGTCTTACTTTCTTTGTGTTTAGATCAAGAAGCACACCATCTGTATATGTTCCACCAGTATCAATCCCCAACACTAGTGGCATTCTCTACCACTCCTCTTCTATTCAATTACGACTTACAACTATCTATTTACTCAAATAATCAATGGCCTTTTTAAAAAACAGAACTATTTGCATTTATCCACTTCCAATATTCCCATTTCTATTAGTGGGAGTAGCACGTTCTGCTTCGATGGGGGTAGACTCCCCCACCGAGGTTCCGATGTTCATCTTTGCTGAACGAGTTTACCTACTTGCATACTTTCAAATAAATAACTCCGCCTAAGCTAAAGTTTTGTCGAAGGTGGAAGTCACTTATGCCAATAACATAAATCTATCGATAAGTTTAGGAAACAAACGTCATTCCAAGGATTAGCCCATCAATCTTTGACAAAGTTCTGTAGCCGAACCTGCGTCGGGTGCAAATCCGTCTGCTCCGATATCATCAGAAAAATCTTGGGAAATTGGCGCTCCACCAATGATTACTCTAATCTTGTCTCTAATTCCCTCTTCTTTCAATAGATCAATGATGTCTTTCATTGCTAACATAGTGGTTGTCAACAAGGCAGATAGTCCCAAAATATTAGGCTTATGCTCCTTGACCGCCTGGATAAACTCCGTACTGCTAATATCCGTGCCAAGGTTAATCACTGTGAATCCAGCACTCTCCAACATCATGGCAACTAAATTTTTGCCGATGTCATGTAGATCTCCTTTGACCGTTCCCACAAGTACTTTCCCAGCTGAAGGCATCTCTGTGTCCATGATCAAAGGTTTAAGGAGTTCCATTCCACTTTTCATGGCTCGAGCACACATAAGCACTTCCGGAACGAACATATCACCAGCTTTGAACCTCACCCCGACAACATTCATTCCCGCAATAAGTCCCTTAGCTATAATCTCCTTAGGATCCTTTCCGTTATCAATTGCTTGCTTCGTTAGCTCATGAATCCTATCCTCGTCGCCCTCTATCACACTTTTTGTCAATTCCTCAAAAATATTTGACATCACTCAGTCCTCCAATTTCGCATATTTTGTTAATGTTATATGAGATCTTCTCCCTTAATCCCTGGGAACATTTTGCGAATTTCATCTCTAATTTGTGGATCAATCGGTTCCGCTCTGTGAGTACTTAATATCTCTTTAGCGATTAAGTGCGCCCGTGCGTGTGAATCAAGGCTCCCTTTTTCTTTCCAAGTAATCCGGTTCAAGCGGTCGGATACTTTGGGAATAAAGAATTCGCTCCTAAAATGCTTTGCAGTATGGCGATTATCTAAGAAGTTGCCTGCCGGTCCAGCATTCTTGATAACATCTATAGCCAAGGTGTCTTCATTGACTTCCACGCCTCTTAAAACCCTAAGCACATTACCCAATATTTCATTATCGATTACCGTTTTCTCATAGGAAACGGTTGTACAGTTTTCCAGAAGTCCAGCAGCATCATGAATCCAGTTTGCTCCGGAAAGACCTAAGGTCATTGCCTGACAGGCACTCTCATAACCAGCCTGGCTGTCATTTAACTTGGAGTCAGATTGCCCACCAGTCGCATATAGAGGCAGATCATAGTATTGAGCCATTTGAGCAACCCCTGCATTAATTAGAGAAGACTCTATTGCTCCAGCGACGTATGTGCCCAATCTCATGTCCATTATACTGGATGTAGTCCCTATGAGTGTAGGCGTTCCAGGATTTACCAACTGCGCTAAAGTTAATCCTGCTAGTGTCTCAGCTAAATTAATGGTAATGGTTGATGCTAGGGTTACTGGTGAAGTTGCTCCAGCAAGTGGTTCTGACGGAACGGCTAAAGGTAGGCCTTTTTGGGCTACTTCAATAAGGAAATCGGTATAATGTCCATCCATAACTAGAGGGCTTACCATCAAGGTTATGAAAGAGACAAAGGGACGCTCCCTCAGTTTGTCAGCTCCCCCGGCCACCATTTCGGAAATTTTGATTGCTTCCCTAAGGCCCTTCATGGTATACATGCCACCCATGATGGGCTTGGTGGTATTGGTTATTGCCCAATAAAAACGGTTAACGTCTACATCTTCTTCTGGTACATCCGCAGGATAAGTATGAATGACATAAAAAGCGATGTTTTCTAAGGTATCTACCAAGCGGGCCAAATCACGCACATCCTTAGTATTAGTAACCCTTCTGCTCCCTGTCTCAAAATCTAGGGCATACATTACCGTACCGCCTGTTCCAAAGTGAACCCTGTTTTTCTCCAGTACAGCATCATTCTTCTCATCCCGGCCGTGAATGGTTACTTTGGATGGCGCCGTTTTAATAGCCTTTTCCAGCATCGCCCTTGGGATCTTCACTATTTCCGTTGCCGGATCCACGATGGCTCCGCCTTTTTCAAAAATTTTAAAGGCCTGCTTACTTTTAACCTGCATTCCAACCTCTTCTAAGAGTCTGATCACGCCTTCATGAATGGAATTTACTTCGGAGTCGTTAAATAAACGCAGCTGGGCGCCAAATTTTGCAGGATACATTTTTTACACCTCTTTCAGATATGATCTGTTCATTTTTTACCCTATGGAACGATTATTCGTGAATACCGTCAGTGATCTTTACCCCGAAGCTCGTCAGTTGCTGTATAGTTAATTTCCCTCGAAACTGGATCAATGATTACACCATATTCCTTCTTTGCACGTTCAACAGAAATGAATCCATCAATAAAATCTCTTTGAACTGCTTTCGGATCTCTGGTAAAAGGAGATCCCATGCCACCTCCGCCGGGAGTCTGATAGATTATCTTCTTTCCTGCAGGAATTACTGTCGTGATCCTGGCAGGTAGAGATTCAATTGATCCGTCTATGTTCTCCAGGAGACAGCGGGAATTACGGCCGGGCTTCCCGCCAAAAAGTCCCCAAGGATCTGTGAAAGATCTTTCCGTGCTCAATGTTACATAGGCCTCATGATCAAGAATGATGATCTCACGGGTCAATCCCAGACCGCCCCTGAATTGACCCGGTCCTTCCGATTCGGGAATCAGGCCGTATTTATTAACAAAAAGGGGATACGCCATTTCCATGACTTCCGTCGGGGTATTTCTGGTATTGGTCATATTCGTGTGAACACCGTCCATACCGTCCAGATTATTAACAGCGCCCATTCCCCCGCCATAAGTCTCGACATAGGAATAATAACTGCCTGTTCTGGGGTTAACGCCACCGATAGTCAAAAGGCTCATCGTCCCGGAGCAGGCCGCCATTGCCCTGTCCGGCCGGACCTGGGCCAGTGCTCCTAACATACAGTCTGTGATCCTTTGCGATGTGTTGATATTGGCGTTTGAAACCGCTGCCGGAAATTTCGGATTTACAATAGAACCTTCCGGAGTAATCACCTGCACTGGACGAAAAGCACCTCCGTTTGACGGTATTTCCGGATCCGTCATCGCCTTCACGGCATAGTAAACACAGGCCAGGGTAACGCCTCTGGTACAATTTAAAGACCCTTTGACCTGTTTCCCAGTTCCAGTAAAATCCACCAACATCTTATCTTCATTTATTGTGATCGCTACCTTGATAGGTATTTCATCTGATTCCTCAAACTCTAGACGATCTTCAAAGGTATACACGCCGGACTTCATCTCCCGCAATCTGGCGCGCATCCTCCGCTCCGAGTAATTTAACATCTCTTCCATATAGTACTTAACAAATTTTACTCCATATTTTTTGACCAATTCTTCTGTTCTTTTTTCCCCGACATTATTGGCAGCCATCTGTGCCTCCATGTCTCCACGGAATTCATAAGATGTCCTGACATTATTGGCGATGAGGCCTACAAGTTCTTCGTCAAGTATGCCTTCCTTGCGGATTTTTATCGGCGCAATTCGTATCCCTTCCTGGAAAATTTCAGTGGCATTAACAGGCATCCCCCCGGGCGCCATTCCCCCGATATCACAGTGGTGAGCAAGGTTGGCTACAATGGCTACGAGTTCATTTTCAAAAAACACAGGCGAGAAAACACAGACATCCGGCAGATGAGATCCGCTGATATATGGGTCATTGATCATAATGGCATCCCCGGGTTTCAATTTGTCCGGAGGATATGCCTTTAATACCGCTTTCATAATGGTCGGCATCAGTCCCAAATGCAGAGGAATGTGCTTAGCCTGTGCAACCAGGTCTCCATCGGCTGTATATACAGCGTTAGAACAGTCTCTCCGGTCTTTGATGTTGATCGACAAGGCAGTTCTGATCAAAGTTACTCCCATTTCCTCTGCAATGGACTGCAGCGCATTGCGCATAACCTCTAATGTTATAGCATCCAATACAATATTAGCCATTTTTCTTCCCTCCCTTAAGCTGGATGAGAATATTGCCAAATGCGTCGACAGAAGCTGTTTGTCCCGGAAAAATAACCGTTGTCGAATCCAGCTGTTCAACGATGGCAGGACCTGCAATCACACTACCGCAGGCAATAGTATTCCTGTTATAAACCTGTGTGCAATGAAAACGGTCTCTGAAATAGACATTCCGGGAGCTGACAGGATCTGGCTGTCCGCCTATCCTGATTTCATCTTTTGCCAGGACCATCTGTGGCAATTTCCCCAAAGATACCAGCCGGATATTGACGATCTCCACAATCTGATTTTGGCGCTTGTAACCATAGGATTTTTCATGCTCTAGGTTGAAGCTTTCCTTGGCCAGTCGCAGATCACCCTCTGTTAGATTTCCACCGGAAACCGGGATCGCTATTTCGTATGCCTGTCCGTGATATCGCATATCAGCTGTCCTGATTAAAGCTATATCCGATTTTTGAAAGCTTTCCACCACCAACTGTCCTATGGCCTGTTCTTCCATTTCTTCGAAAAGCGACGCCAGTTCCTGACTTAATAATTCATCAATATCTCTAACATATGTACGGACAAAGTCATGACGCACATCAGCAGCCAGCATTCCCAAAGCTGATGTAATGCCGGGATTTTTGGGGACGATGACCTCCGGCATACCCAACTCTTCCGCCATTTCAACGCCGTGCACCGGCCCAGCGCCGCCAAAAGCGACTAGAGAGAACTCCCTAGGGTCATAACCCTTTTCCACGGACACGACCCTGATCCCACGTACCATAGTAGCATTGACCACTTTAATAATACCGGCAGCGGCTTCAATCACCGTCATTCCCAAAGGCCCGGCTATCTTATCTTGAATTGTCTTGTGCGCCTTCTGCGCATCCAGCTGAAAATTACCGTCTAAAAGAAAATCAGGATTAAGACGTCCCAGTACCACATTGGCATCAGTCACCGTCGGTTCCTCTCCACCTTTGCAGTAACAGGCAGGCCCGGGAACTGCTCCCGCGCTCTCCGGCCCAACCCGCAGGGCACCGCCAGAATCGATCCAGGCGATACTGCCTCCGCCGGCACCAATAGTATTAATATCGATCATCGGTAGCTTAATCGGATATCCACCGATCTGGCTTTCCGTTGTATACCGGGGCTGTCCCTCTGCAATCAGACAGATATCGAGGCTAGTTCCTCCCATATCCACTGTAATTAAGTTATGTCGGTTTGTCTGGGCGCAGATAAACGTTCCAGCCAACGCCCCTCCCGCTGGGCCTGAAAGCACTGTCCTGGCGCTAGATTCCCTGGCTGTCTCGGCAGTAATGACCCCACCGTTTGACTGCATAATATAGAGTCCGGATTTTACGTGCATTTCATGAAGGCGTCCAGCCAAATCTGCCACATATTTGTTAACTTTCGGCATCACATAGGCGTTGATGCAGACTGTACTCGTTCTTTCATATTCCCTGAATTCAGGCAGAATTTCACTGGACAAAGTGACAAATACATCCGGAAGCTCTTTCACAAGTATTCCCTTTATTTTTTGCTCATGAATCGGATTAGCATAGGAATGAAGCAGGCAGACCGCAGCAGCCTGGACCCCCATGGATTTCATATTTTTAGCGATTTTTATCACCGATTCTTCATCCAAGTTCCTGATCACCTGTCCGGAAAAGAGAATTCGTTCCGGGACTTCGTAGCGAAGATTCCTGGGAACTATCGGCTTCGGCCTGTGCGCATAAAAATCATATAGGGACGGCCTGGTCTGCCTGCCGATATGAAGGACATCCCGAAAACCTTCGGTCGTAATTAGTGCTGTCTTAGCACCTTTGAGTTCCAGCAGCGCATTCGTCGCCACAGTTGTACCATGGATAAAAAAAGTGATCTCTTGAGGAGAAATTCCTTCCTGAAGCATAATATCATTGACACCATTGACCACTGCACGAGCAGGGTTATCGGGCGTAGACGGAACTTTTGTCACAGTAACAACACCAGTCTCTTCATTGATCAAACCAACATCAGTAAACGTTCCCCCAGTATCGACACCTAAACGGAATCCCATATGAAGCACCTCCCTGAAATTTATTATTAACCAATAGTCTTATTCCCGAGAAACAATCCATTCCTTGACACTCAAAGCTTCTAACAAAAAAATCGCACATAACAATCCATATTACCGGTAAAAAGAATGTCAAAAAGGCCATAAATTAGATATCTCAACGAGACTGGATCTGATCAAACAAAACTCATAATAATACGTTATCTGGAAAATATGTGTTACTAACGGTGTATTGGATATTTTTTAGATAACGCACTAATGTGCTTTAGAAGCTGTTTTTTCCGTAAACATGCGTTTAACGGTTAGTGATATCTATATTGGGTTTCATTGTACGTAGAGAAAGCTTAGGAATAAGCTCGGATCATCATGGAGTTGAACCTTGATCCCAAGTTCTACGTCACCTTTCTACATTTTTTCCCGCAGTTCAGTATGGGAATGATCTTTTTGTTTAGCCATAATTATTAGCATTATGCGTAATGTCTGTATTTTTTTAATAACGAGAACTGTTTACGGAAAAAATAGGCAACAACGGTGGCCTCAGATACGACCTCATTGGTTTTAGTTCTTAATTATCGAAATGAAGATAAATCGAGTTCTTTAGAAAAATTCGAGGAAATGATTTGGTTTCTAACGCTGATAAGTTGATATTCTTGATATATTTACTTGATTTAGCGTCCAAGGCAACACTATAATAGTTTATGTCTTGCATTTTCTAATACACAAAACGCGCTATAAAGTTTGCTTTTTCGTTTTAAAGAGATCGTTTAGTTTGATTGAATACCTTTAATAGGGCGTCGTCGCCCTATGCCCTTAATGCGATACAAACAAGTACCAATTTTTTACCGGCTAAAATTTCTACAAATCCAAACATGTATTTCCTTTGTTTGATTTTCAGACTTTTAACGGAGCTTTCTTAAGCTAGATATTCTAAGTCCTTTTCAAGGCCCTTCATGATAGGTAGTAACTTAGATTTCATGTCAAAACTTTTGACGGTCAAGTCCATTAAATAATTTGATTAATTCCTTTGACCTGATGTTGACTGCCCCCTCTCCGATCACTCTGTATTTCAACCTCTACTTATGTTTATTGCAAAATGTGTACCAAGTGAAGAACGGGTAACTTCCACACTAAAATTATGAGCCGCCTTTAATTCAAAGGAAGCGAATTTCCATACACTTCAGGTCTCTATCTATCAATCAAAGATACAAACCTGAAGATACTATAAAAAATTTACGCAGTAAAAAAACGTTGCATTTTCGTACAAAAAAATAAGACTGTTGCATTTATGCATTAGCCTTAATATGATACTTTCTCATCTTTCGCAGTAATGTGGAAGGATCTACCCCGAGGGCATAAGCTGTCTTTCTAATGGACCCGTGATTTTGTAAAGATAGACCAATTATTCGCTTTTCAATGGATCCAATAATGAAGGGTAACGGTCCTGGATTATTTTCTTCGTCAAATTCCAGCCCTAAGGCAATCAGGTGAGGCGGCAACTGTTCAATGCCGATTTCGTTCCCTGGACTGATAATGAAAAGATATTCTATCAGATTCTCCAATTCTCTGACATTGCCGGGCCAGGTGTAGTTAGTCAGAAGTTCAATTATTTCGGGTAATATGGTCTTTTGGGTTTTGTAGTGCTTATTTTGTTTTTCTAAAAAATGATAGATAAAATCCGAAATATCATCCTTACGCTCTCTTAGAGGAGGAATATGGATAGGAAAAACATTTAACCGATAAAATAAATCCTCCCTGAATTTTTTCTGGTGCACCTGTTCCTGCACGTCGACATTAGTCGACGCTAAAAGGCGGACATTCAGCTTTGTGGGTTCTTTAGCACCGATGCGAAAAACTTCCTTTTCCTGAATCACCCGCAGCAATTTAGCCTGAACATCTAAAGGTAATTCGCCGATTTCATCAAGTAAAATAGTCCCATCGTTTGCCAGTTCAAACATTCCGGGTTTTCCTTGGATATTGGCTCCGGTAAAGGATCCTTTGACGTAACCGAATAGTTCAGATTCTACAAGAGAACAGGGAATTGCAGCACAATTCACCTTAATAAAAGGCGCATCCTCTCTGAAGCTGTTTTTATGGATAAATTTTGCAATCACTTCTTTACCCACGCCGGATTCACCCATAATTAAGACTGTGCTGTCGAATGGGGCAACTTTTAAAGACAACTCTAAAACATGGTGCATAGATATACTCTTGCAAATAATTTTTGAAATTTTCATCTGCTGCTGGCGAAGCTGCAACAGTTCATGGGAGTATTTTTTTGAGAGGTCTTTAGATGCAACCAGTTCATTTTTCATCTTCAAGAGTTCGGAAATATCACGAATATTGCAGACGACCAGTTTGATCTCTTCGTTTTGATCGAAAACAGGGCTGCCAGTGGCTAAAGCGAATCTACCGGTAACATACTTATGGATAACAGAAACCGGAATCTTTTTTTCCAGCACACCAAGAACTGTTGACTGTTCAAAGAGTTTCTCCTCCAACAATTCTCGCATATTTTTTCCTTCTAACTGCTCTTTTTTTAAGCCGGTTATCCGCTCATAGGCCGAATTGACATAAAGAGTATTTCCCTTATGGTTCGCGATCCAGATACCGTCGAATGATGATTCCAGAATAGAAATAAATAGTCCGTTGTTTAATAGCGACATATATTTCTCGCCGTAAACTTCGTACGATTTGCCGGCAGAATCGACACTTTCTGTTTCCTGCCCTAATCTGATTGAATTGAGCACACCGACCAGTATCCTTTCCTCATTAACAACCCACATGTATCTGTGATTTGAATCCCAATGTAATGTATTTAAGGCACTTGTTTTTTCAACCACCTGCTGCGGTTTCTCCATCATTGATTCAATGGTTGGATCAGGAACGGCGTGATCATGAATAGCTGCCTGAATTCTTTTTCTAGTCAGAACACCGACCAGCTGTCCCTGCTGATTAACAACTGACAGTTCATCCTCATCAATGCGTGTAAATTTTTCTGCTGCTTTGCGAAACGCTGCGTGTAGCCGGACAATTTCCTGGGGAATCTCCATTAAATCAGCAACCAGCATATCAAATCACCTTTCTTACACCTGCTTGATTTTAACCCGAGCTTCCGGTAAAAAAAGAGGGGGAAATTATAAAAATTTACCATTTTTAGAGGATATTAAGCACATAAACTCTTAGCATAGGCGGAACTACTTCCAAAACGCCAATGTAGTGACGTAATAAATAGAGATGATAAGGCTTTTCCCCTCGGACCAGATATACTTTAGGCATTTATATTAGAGAATGTGTTACGACCAATAAAGCTACCAAAACTAAATATGTTACTCATCGCCTTTTTGAAGCTTACCTGGTTACGGAAGGATCTAAAGCGAAAATTAGGCAACGCCTGCCAAGATCTTGGAAGCCCGTTAAGCCGATCAGAACTACAGCGTGATTAAAAATGAACAAAACAGATTCCATGTGCTAAATTAGTAATGAGGGCTCGAAGGTTGACAACGACACATTTTAGGGATATCTCTGTCCTCAAAGCTGAAAGGATTAGTCCATAAAATAGTATTTAACACTTTACCATATCAATGATACACCAATTGTTGGGGTAAATACTAGAGTAAATACCATCGCTAAAAAATCTAACTTGTCGGTCGCACAGAACAGAAAGTGCTCTCTGGGATGAGCTTTTAAAATCGTATCATTATCTGGGGTATGAAAAAACGATTAGAGCATGAGTAAAGTATCTTGTGTCATTTAATTAATATCATATTGTTGCTATCAGTTACCACCAAGCTTCTTATAGGCTTTGTGTTCGGGCCCCAAAAAAACAAATATCTGGAGAGGTCACTATGAAAACTACAAAAAAACATTTGGCATGAAAGAATCATTGAAGAGTCCGGTATACGTGGTCGTCTAGTAGTTATATAGCTATTGAAGAGCTTTTTCCAAAGGTAATTATACAAAAGTCTTATATGCCAATATAACAAATGCCGGCATCCGCAGAGGCAATTCCTAAACCTCTGTTGGGTGCCGACATAATGTCAGATTCTGTTTGACTCTATAAAGTTAAACGGGTTCACCAGTATTTAGTATCTTATGTGAATTGGTCTCCCATAGGACTCCAAAAATCAGAATGATGAAGGTGACCGGCAATCCGAGCATTACAGGATCCCATGTCCAGATAAATGCTGTACTGCCGTTGGCTGCAGCAGTAACGGCAGCCTGCTTCTGTACAATCTGTGTAATTAATGTAACCAAGGAACCTGAGAGCATCGCTGCAAAAGTAGCGTATTTAGCACGCCGGGCTGTCTTCCAGAAAATAATGGCCATGAACACCGGGGCCAGACCGGCTGCCATAATTCTACCGCCGATCCACAATAATTCCAGAATATACGGTAGAGATCTTCCGATCAAAGCTGCAACTATCACAATAATCACAGTACTAACCTTCTGAATTTTTACAAGCTTGATTTCATCAACATCACGATTGATCAGCCGTTTGTAAATGTCCAAGGTGAGGTTAGATGTAATAGTTAAAATGCATGAGCTCACTGTCGACATACAGGCCGCTAAGAGAATAATCACAAAGAGCACACCCAAATATGGTCCGTACATCATCGCCAATGTGAGGAAGGCATCCTCTCCTTTTATACCTGGAAACATAATCAACGCACAAATTCCTAATATATAAGGGACCATGTACCACACAAGGGAGATTAGCCCACCGTATATAAATGACTGTTGAGCAGTCTTAGTATCTTTGGCTGATAATCCCCGCTGAAGCAGGGTTTGATAAGCGAAAGTAATAAATAATCCGTTTAATATCCACCCTAATGTTTGACGAGAACCTACATTAAGTACTGCCGTATGCGTTTCCGGAATCGCAGCCGTAAATGCACCCCAACCCCCAATTGCAGATATAGCAATCGGGATCAGAAGAGTTGAGCCGACAATGATAATAACCGCCTGAATACTGTCGGTTACCAAAACTGCCCAAGCACCGCCAGTTATGGTATATATGATAACCACACCAACGGTGATAAGCAAAGCAACGTCTGTGGAAACATTAAAAAGATACTGGAAGATAACTGCCATGCCGTAAGAAACTCCTGCTGTAACGCCTAGATCCCGGCAGAGCACCAGAATAAAAGCTAACATCCGGTGTGGTAGACCAAAATAACGTTCAAATAATTCAGGAACAGTTGTTATCCCAGTTGCCCGCAATTTGGGGATTGCCCAGAATCCCAGCCAGGTGCAGGCCATCATAAACGCGCCGCCGGACCAATACCCAGAGATACCGCTGGTATACCCGACTCCTGTATAGCCGATTAATGTAGCTGAACTAACCCAGGTGGCAAAGATACTTCCAATAACGATCCAAAGTGGTGCCTGCCGCCCGGCTAATATAAAATCATCAGAACTTTTAGAAGATTTTTTCTTAAAATAGATTCCGACAGAAATCAAAATTAAGAAATAAATGCAAATTACTACTAAATTATATACAAACATTTTCGAACCTCCTTAAAAATAGAATACTCTTTATAAAGTCAAGAGAAAACGCCAGAAAAACATATAAAACACAAAAATCGAAAAGACTCCTAAAAACGATGCTACAAAAGCCAGAGGTTTTACTTCAATCTCGTCCATTGGATCCAGCTGATTCTGTTGTTCACTCATTAAAATACCTCCCCTCTAATTATTCAATTAGGTACTTACACTTACTTACTATGCAAAAATCGTTCCAAACCATTTTAAATTTTTAATAATCTGAATTTTATTTTTTTTCATTTATAAAATTTTTTTTTGTATACAGGGAACCCTTCGTGTACTACAATAACTTGAGATTTATACATATTGTGATAATTAATTTTGTTTATTTTTACAATGGCTTTTAGCTGGTTAGTAAGAAATGAATTCTCAAATAGCTCTTTCAGGTACTCATATTCCACGGAATTCCTAAATTCCTAAATTCCTAAATTCCAAAATATCCAATAAACCGGACTTAGCGATACTGCTGACCACCACTTGCAGCAACTCATCAAATAATTCCCAGAGTCGCTCCGCTACATTCTTCTCAATTAGTTCGTCTTTGATCTCCGCAAATAATCCATCTAGGGATTCATAGTCGTTCACTCTTCGAAAATAGGCCAGAAGAGTATAGAGAAGATAACAGGTTGTAGCGTGAAAGATGGGAATTCGTGTTACATGACACAACAAAAAGCCCTAAAACAGGGCTGCTTTAAAAAATTATAACGAGGGTTAGCTATAATACCTCAACAACTTAGAATTATAAACACTTTGCTGCCAGAACACCTGCATACTTAAAACATACGTCTATAGCAAACGCAAATTTTACAGTACCGGGAGACAGCATTATAACCATAATGTAGGTAAAATTATTGTAAAACAAATCTAAGGTTAATACAAGTATTTTAGGCTTTACCGGCACTTTTCTTTCATTCCTATTTGTGCCGGCGTTAGCCGGAATGGAGGTTTATATGGGCAATCTGAGCATCAAAATCGCTCGATTGACAGGCCTAATTTCAGTTGTTGCTTAGTTTCCTTGAAAAAGACTTCAATGACCAACGGATGCTGTAGATCTCCAACATGCTTAATAAGCTAAGGGATATGTCAGTAGAAAGGAACAGCCTAAATTTTTTCTGGTAGGGAAACCTACAAAAAAACAGTTTGACTTGCCCGATCCCTTCATAATCGACGATGACTTCGAAATAACGAATATTTCGTTTTCGACAGCGTTTTTCGTTACCTTCGCTTTTCAAGACTATTTTTATTTGGCTAGCATTGAGAGAGCTCCCTTTAGAGAGATACTTCCTAGCATCTTGTCGAACTCCACAGACCAAATGCATCGGTTCTTTGCCTAGTCCCCGAATCGTTTGAATGAACTCGTGGCTGCTGAACCAGCTGTCAACGAGGACATATTGAGCCCGAAATCCCTGTTATAAAATCATCCACTCGACCAGACGTTTAACTTTCCCTGGCGTGGTCGTTGGAGCCTTTTCTCCCTTTTTGCCCTTCTTAGGTTTCCGCTTACGTCTAGACATTTTTGAGGGCTTGAGATTATTTCCACTGGCAGCCCAAAGGCGTTTGAAGAAGTCGTAGAAGGTACCAACACCAGGAAAATTGCCCGGTTCGAAACCGCTAATGATGGCGTAGTAAGGAATACGCTGCATTTCACTAATCCACTCGGTAATACCTATTTCTGGCTTTGTCATGAGAAAGAGAAGATACGAACGGAGCATGGAAGCCGGATCACGAGGTTTTGGACCTTTGGCGGCATAGTCATCCTGAAGCAGAGTGGTGATGTAAGATAAATCGGTCCTCCAGAACTTCGCGACCAGAGGCCAGTCCTTGTTGGCGACGGTGAATATCCCGCCGGAATAATGCTCACGGAGAAGTAGGAGAACGGAATCTTGATAAGATTCATGAGAAATAAGTATAGGTTTCAAAGCGATCACTCTAAATTTTGTAATCAAAGGAATAAGTTCCCTCGTAGCTCAATTATGGGGACGTTTTGAGAAAGTCAAGTGTTATTAGCCGTTTTTAGGCACATCGAAGAACTATTTGTTACTATTCACAGCCCCATTTAATTTCGATTCATGACATAGGATGTTTTTTCTTAAAAAATAACATCACTCGTTCAATAGCGAAAAGGATAAAAGCGCGGCACACGCAACATCAAACGAAATAAATGCCGTGCTTTTTTTGATTTAAATTTTTATCAAAATTTTTATCAAAACAGCAGGACTCCAACCATCCGATGTCGAATATAGCATTATGAAAATCGTTGTGGAAGGAAATTCGTATGGAATATCGGATAAGGCCTGAAATAACAGAAGATAAGATTGAACAGATCAGGAGCATCATCGCCGAAAATCCTGAATGGAACCGGACAAGGATATCACAGCACATATGTTGGTTATGGGGCTGGCAGAACCCGAACGGGGGATTGAAGGACATATCATGCAGAGATATGCTGCGGGAACTCGATAAAGCGGGCAAGATAAAGCTTCCTGCTGCACAAAAACCGTCAAGGTCGCACGGCAGCGCCGATATAGTAAGACATTTTGAGCATGACACAACACCAATCAATACAAAGCTTTCACAGCTTCGCCCAATACATATAAGCAAAGTGGATTCAGGCCAAGAACTTGCATTGTTCAAATCCTACATAGACCAACACCACTATCTCGGTTATGATCGGACAATTGGCGAGAACATGAAGTACATGGTATACAGTCAGGATGGGAAGCCGTTATCCTGCCTATTGTTCGGATCTGTGGCATGGTCGTGCCGGGAGCGGGACCGTTTCATCGGATGGGACAAAAACCAGGATACGGGGGCTCAGCCTGATGACCAATAACCAACGTTTTTTGATATTTGAATGGGTAAAGGTTGAACACCTGGCAAGCCACATATTGTCGCTGATTGCACATAGGATTGCGAGAGACTGGCAGTCCAAGTATGGACACCCTGTCTGTTGTTTGGAAACATTCATAGAAAATTCCCGTTTTCGCGGAATTTGCTATCGGGCCGCCAACTGGATACGCGTTGGCAGCACAACAGGGCGTGGCCGTGACGGAGGCCATCATAATGCTATCTTGCCGGTGAAGGACATATACCTTTACCCGTTGGGTGCCGACTACCGATCAAAGCTTTGTCAATGATGCACAGTAGTCACACTGAAAGGGCTACAAGCTTTGTGTTATTAAATCCTTTCTGAAATTTGCGCTAGTAAAGGAGGTAGCTATTTTGGGTGCAAACTATGAAAAAGCCTTCTACAAGGATTACGAGCAGTTATTCCAGCGAAACGAAAAACTGGCGGCAGAACTTCGTTCGCTACAATATAGCTACAACCTGATTACAAACAGGTTTCAGACCCTGGAGAAGCAAAGGCAGGAACTGGCTGAGCAGAATTCTGCAAAGGATGATCTGATCATCGGACTGACAAAAGAGGTTGAGCGACTGAAGGGTCTTTTGAATATTGACGGGACGAACAGTGGTCTTCCTACAGGCAGTACACCGATAAATAAGAAAAAGGTGATCCCTAACAGCCGCCAAAAGACGGGCAAGAAAATCGGCGGTCAGTTCGGGCATGCCAAGAAGAAATTAGAACGCTTTCCAGACTCCGAAGTCGATACCTATGTGGAGCATGCCCCTGAAGAATGCCCGGAATGCCACTGTACAGACCTTGAAGATACGGGTGATGTGATAGAAAAGGACTGCCTTGATTACAAAGTAGTCGTTACAAAAACGCGGCACGGGTTCCGAGTAAAACGCTGCTGTCAGTGCGGAAAAGAAGTCCACGAGAGGATACCTGCGGATCTGAAGGAAGAAAACCAGTACGGCGTCCAGGTTCAAGCAATGGCCTTGACGCTCATGAACCAAGGAAATGTGTCCCTGAACAAAGTTCGCAAGATGACCTATGGGTTCACGGAAGGCGAGATACAGCTTTCGGAGGGGTATCTGTGCAAACTGCAGCAGAGAGCCTCACAGAATGCCTGGGATTTCTGCGAAGATATCAGGAAGGAAATATTGAAGCAGGATGTTGTATCCTGGGATGACACAGTCATTATGATTAACACACAGAGAGCCTGCTTGAGGTTCTACGGGACGGAGAAACTCGCCTTATACAAGGCGCACATGCACAAGGATAAAGAAGGATTGAACAAAGATAACATCCTGAAGCTGCTCCCTCCCACCACCACGGTGGTTCACGATCACAATAAGGTGAATTATAATAAAGACTACTCATACGGTAATGCCGAGTGCAATGAGCATCTGCTAAGAGATCTGAAAAAAGTTCAGGACAATCTCGGACACAAATGGGCTCAAGATTTGGCAAAGCTGCTTACCGACACCAACAGGCAAAGAGAAGAGTTGATAATCAATGGCGTGTCAGAATTCGATCCAGTGGTACTTTCAAGGTTCTTTGGAGAATTTAACAGCATAATGATTGATGCCTATAGAGAAAATGAGGAAGCGAACTCGATGTATTATGTCAAGGACGAGAAAACACTGATACTGCGGATATTGGACTTTAAGAATGAATACCTTGCATGGGTGGTAAACTTTGATATTCCCTTCACGAACAACCTCAGTGAAAGAAGCCTCCGAGGTGCCAAATCAAAGATGAAGATATCCGGGCAGTTTCAAAATGTTAAAACAGCATCATTCTATGCCAATATCAAATCTTATCTTGAAACGTGTTACAGGAACGGAATAAATGAGTTTTATGCAATGCTCCGACTTTGCAGAGGGGATCCGTTCAAACTAGAAGAAATTCTTAATGCTGCAGAACAAGGCTAGAAATTAGCCTTGTTCTGCATGTCTTTTTTATGGGGCTGTGAATAGTAACAACTATTTATTCCGTGCGAATTTCCAGTTTAGCTCGATAAAAACAAATATCCTCCCACTAAAAGTAGGAGGAATGCAATAAAGTTGGTTCAAGGAAACCGGGTTTCTGGACTTTTCTGAGTGATAGCGATATATAGAAATTGATACAGTCTATAAAATTTGGGCAAGGTTTGGGCAACAACTCGTCAATACCAAACATAAAAGCACATTTGTTGGGCTACACCATCTTCTCTCAATTCCAGAATACAATCGAATCCTTGAGAAGCTTTTCTCGGAGAGTAATTATGTGGTTTGTGTTTACATCATGCCGCATGCCGCCCATCAAGCACCACACTTTAATAGGGTGGAATATGTTTGTCAATGTGTTACGAGAGTTCGTAAAATCAAGGCTTTAGAGCGAATCTAGCACCCATTTCGAAGGCTCTCTTGCAATCATTTGGAAATTCTTGATCCCGTTTCCTTGCCTTTTTTTCCTCACTAAAGGATGTTATAACATACTTTGAATAATCGTCAAATTGATAGGTATCAGTGACATGTAAAGATTCAGATGCGCCAAAAATACGCTTCAACCCCTTTTCCATTCCTTTAAAATTCTGCTCGTATCCCATTTCTTTCATCTGGCTCTCATTCACATTCATGGTGTAAATGAAGCCCGTTTGTATCTTCTTTTTAAAAAGAGTGGACCGATCCACATCATACACCAGGTACTGAAATATCAATCGCTCTAAAAATGATCGCATCTCGCCTGTAGCCACTCCCAAATATACAGGTGAACCTAGTATTAATGCGTCGGCTTCCTCAATTCTTTTGAAAATTGGCGACAAGTCATCGCTTACGGCGCACTTTCCATAACTATTACCGTCTTTTATTTTGCAGGCAAAACAGCTGATACATCCTTTATAACTGAGGTCATAAAGGTGGATAAGTTCTGCTTCTGCGCCCTGTGATACAGCTCCTTCTATTGCATTATTTAGGAGAGTTGCAGTATTCCATTTCTTTCTTGGACTTCCGTTAATGCCAATAATTTTCATATCCTATACCTCTACTTTCATATAACGGTTGCTTTCAATAGCAATTCTATATGATAAGAATATAAAAGGAAGTATGTATGAACGCTATTATAAAAGTGAGCCACTTACAATTAGAAACCCTGTATAATCAGATAGTCAAAAATCTGGTGATACGGAGGTAAAGGAGTGGCGATAGAAGTGGAGATAGAAGTGGAGATTTACGAGAAAACCCGGCACCCGCGGGAACATGAAGACCTGTCCCAACGTTCGATAGCGAAGATTCTTGGTATTTCAAGGAACATAGTGAAGCGGTCTAACGGATCACATGTGCCTTGGGAAAGGGAAGGAAAAAGTGGTCACAATAGGTCTGTCATTACGGATAACGTGTTAGGCTTCATTAAAACGTGTCTAGCTGAAGACGAGACGGAAAATATTAAAAGCAGAAGCACACGGTAAAAAGGATCTAGAACCGATTAGTCGCGAGAAAGACTTCGCAGCGGTGAATCAACGATACGAGAGATCGTGGTTAAGCTCAAAGCCAAACAGTCTAAAGCCTTTATTCTCCTATCCTATGACCCAGGGGAAGCAATCCAAGTGGACCGGGGAGAAGCTACCGTGTACCTAGACGGCAAATAGATTAAAGTTAATCTTTGGTGTATGCGGGAGTGTTATAGTGCAGATATGTTCTATAAAGTATTTTTTCGCTATACTGTCTGTACTAGTTTATCTTGCTTGAATTATGAGCGGCAACTCTAGCTCGGGCCATTCATTACACCCTTTCCACTAGAGTTTACACTTTGACTCTGTACAACCGAAATTTCTATTTCTTTTGTTTCGCCTGTTAGAAGGCAATCCTGAGGCTGTGTATCTAAATCATGGAGTTAGATGTCACTTCCCAAAGAATAACTATTATTTGCATTAAAGAATACTCATCCTTTTTTATTAGGATGAGTATTCTACATTACTAATTAACTTACATCTCTGACCGCCTTGACCGAATTTTGACCGACTACTTACGGATACTTACAGGTTTTTATGGGTATTCAGCTGTTTTGTTTACATCATCTTCAGATCGGCCTGCACCAAAGCTTTCAGCATTTATCTTAACTAAAATCTATCTTTACATTGGTGGGCGATACTGGTCTCGAAATAGTTATCCCTTTTGAGCACGATTGGGCTAAACTAATTCTCTGTTAAGGATGCTCAATTTTAGGGGTCGTTCTAAAATATTACATTGCAGAGTTTTATCCCGGCAGAACGCCGGATTCAAACAGACCGTTATTTTATTCAAAAAGAGATAACTTGCGGACTAAAAAAAGAGGGAACAATGAAGGAACCATTAGTAAGCGTCAAGACGGTAAATGGTGTGCAGTCATTACCCTTGGCATTGACGAGGATGGCAAGCAAAAAAGAAAGTTCTACTATGGAAAAACTCGGCAGGAAGTTGCGGAAAAACTTAATCAAGCAATTAATGATGTTAAGAAAGGAACCTTCGTTCCGATTAACAAGGTAGCGACTGCCGAATGGCTCAAGGAATGGCTCAATGTTTATAAGAAATCTAGCATCGGGCCTTCCACGTTCATGGATTACGAGTACCTCATCCGGATCCACATCAACCCGATCATCGGCAAAGTATTACTAAAGGATCTGCGTCCTGAACACTTGCAAAAACTGTACAATGAAAAATCAACAAGCGGTAAAGTTGACGGTAGCGGCGGCCTTTCCTCCTCAAGTGTCCGACACATCCACATAGTTCTTCACCAGGCATTAAGGCAAGCGGTCAGAAACAATTTGATACCTCGCAATGTTTCTGAATGCCTAGAGCTTCCCCAGCTTAAAAAAGCTACAGTAAAAGCCTTCACTGTAGAAAATCAAATGAAGTTCCTAGCTGTTTTAGCAGGAGAACGCCTTAGAGCAGCCTTCATAACTGCCTTAGGGACTGGTGTCCGCGAAGGAGAACTGTTAGCCTTACGCTGGGAGGACGTTGACCTGAAGGCTGGAACTATTCGCATTGAACAAACTGTACGACGTTGCCGTATCAATTTTGAGAAGAATAGCCCTGCTAAAATTAAGCTTATATTTGGTTCTCCTAAAACAGATGCAGGGAGAAGGAGTATACCCTTGCCAGAAGGAGTTCTGATAGAGTTGATAGCGCATAGAAAAAGACAGCTGATTGAAAAACTAGCCGCCGGAGAAATTTGGGAGATGTCCGGACTCGTATTTACGACTGAACTTGGCAAAGTCATTGAACCAAGAAATTTTCTTAGAAAATATTATAAATTATTGAAAAATGCTGACCTATACCACTTGAAGTTTCATGCGGCCAGCCGGCACACGTTCGCCACTAGACTCCTCGAAGCGAATGAGCATCCAAAGGTAGTACAGGAATTGCTTGGCCATGCGAGCATCGTTCTTACACTCGACACATACAGTCATGTACTGCCAGAGATTAAACAGGCCGCTGCCGCCAAATTAAACTTCCTATTTCAAGAAAAAAAGCCCTCCGTTAAGGAAGGACTTTAAGAAGATAAATATTTAAACTAACCGTCAAAACTTGTCCTTTTGGCGGTTGTTTTTATGCCCATTTTTTCAGTAGTAGTACGGTAGTTGTAATCATGTTTTTTCAAGATACTACCAAACCCTGAAAGCCTTCGTATGATTGGTGCGCCACCCAGGGATCGAACCAGGGACCTGCCGATTAAGAGTCGGATGCTCTACCAGCTGAGCTAGTGGCGCACATTAGACGACAATAAAAATTATACTGCTATATTATAAAATAGTCAAGCATATTTCGTCTTAGTCTCTTAGTTCCAATTTAATAACCTTTTCTTATATTAAACAACTATGGATTTAGGGCGGTCAAAGAAGAAAATTCAACTTCGACAGTAGTACCTTTGACTACAACTTTTCCTGCTTGGGGTGATTGTCGATTGACTAAGCCACTCCCTGTAAAGTTAAAGTGCAGTTCTGCCTTTGCCAATATATCTCCAACTTGGCGCATGGTCATGCCGGTCAGATCAGGAATAATTATTTCCCCGCCTACAGGTGAACGTTCTGGAATTACCGATTTGGGTGAGGGTCTAATAGCAGTGTCACTGGGAGAAATGGGTACAGTGCTTTCAGTATCTTTAGCTACAGAAAGACCATAATATTGTAGGGCTCCCTCTATGATATTTTTAGCAACAGGTCCACCTAATGCCCCGCCTTGATGGCTTTCCCCCTCTTTTGGAGTATCTATAATTACTAGTAATGCAATTTTAGGATTCTCTGCCGGGGCATAAGCAGCGAATGAGGCAATGAAGTCTGTGGTCGAGTATTGGCCAGTCTTCGGGTCTACTTTCTGAGCAGTTCCCGTTTTACCAGCAACATTGACGCCTGGGATTTTGGCTAGGTGTCCAGTTCCATCGGTAACGACTTGTTCAAGGATTTTTGTCATTTGCGTTGCGGTCGCTTTTGTGATTACTTGACGTACGGGGGTCGGTTTTTGTTGTTTAACAAGTTGACCATCAGGTGTCGTAATTTTATCAACAATATAAGGTCTATAAAGCGTCCCCCCATTAGCAACTGCAGAAATTGCAGTTAATAATTGTATTGGTGTAACTGAATTAGTTTGGCCAAAAGACATAGTTGCCAGATCTATATCTCGAACTTTATCCTGTGGAAGGAGCAATCCTATTTCTTCTCCGGAAATATCGATTCCCGTTTTAGAGCCGAAACCGAAAGCTTTTAAGTAAGTATAAAAGGAATCTCTACCCAACTTTAATCCGACTTGCGCCAGTACAACATTGGAGGATATCTGCATCCCTTGGGTAAACGTGGGGTTACCGTGTGGCTTTTGATCAGAATCCCAGTTGGTAATTAAACGAGGTGGAATCCGTAAATACCCTGGATCTTTAAACGTATCACTAGGCTTGATTACCCCCTCTTCCAAGGCTGCTGATCCGGTAACAATTTTAAACGTTGAGCCTGGCTCATAAGACATACCAATAGCTAAATTGCGGCGTTCATCGGGTGTTGCTTTATCATACTCAGTGGGGTCAAAAGAGGGACGGGATCCCATGCCCAAAATCTGTCCTGTCATCGGGTCCATAGCCAAAATCGTAACACTATTGGCTTTAGTAGCTTCTTGTAATTCATTAAGTTGTTGTTCAACATAGTATTGAATCGTTGAATTTAGAGTTAAAGATATAGAGTTCCCAGGCCTAGTCGGATCGCTTTGATGGAGAGCATCTAGGATAGAACGCGCTTTGATATCATGTTCCTGTGATTTAAAACCAGGCATACCAAACAATACTTTGTCATAATAGGATTCAACCCCTTCCACACCATGACCCGCTCGATTTACAATCCCAAGGGCAGAGGCTGCAAAATTCCCCATAGGATAGACCCGTTTTTCTTCATCATTTAAACCGACTCCAGGGATTTTAAGCGCCATGATTTCATTTGCTTTATCTATTTTCACTTGATGTGCTAAGCTAACCCAAGCTAAATTTTTATTGAGTTTATCAAGTATATCTTTTGGTTTAATGGCTAAGATACTTCCTAGCTCTTTGGCAACGTTTTCTTTTGTTCCCTTGAATTGCTTGTTAACTATTAATTCACCCAACGTGTTGGGATCCGCGTATATTTCCTTCACCGGGATGCTCTGAGCTAAGACATTGCCTTGAGCATCAAAGATAGTTCCTCTTTCCGGTCTAAGGGTTTCATCACTCGTTCGTCGTTCAATCCCTTTAGCCTTAAGCTCTGCAGCTTGAACGATTTGTAGTGTTACTAGCCTTCCTAACACTAGGGTGACCATAAAAAGAAAAATCCAATGAACCCACCGATCACGCGAGAAATAACTAAGTTTGCGTTTACTTCTTTTTTTCATAGCATCCCCTCTTCTCTCTTTTTACATTATAAACATTTAACTGCGTTCTTCCAACTTCTTTTTATTAGATCAAGGTGCAATGCCAATTTTAACGCATATATTCTACCAAATAGAGCTCACGTTTTCTTAACTAACGATGGCAATTTTTTTTGGCCACCTTGCTAAGAAATCGTAAGCTCTTAATTGTATTTTGTCCTTATAAGGGGAGCTATTATGCTGGGAAAAACAGGGTATTAATGAACTCCTTCTGATTCTCTTAGCTCTTTTTTGTTAGAATAATACAGATTATCGTACCAGTAATAAGTCCTCCTAGATGCGCAAAGTTATCAATTCCTGGTTGGGCGAAGCCAAATCCCAAATTAATCAAAATCACAACAACTAGATTCATTCCCAAGCCAGACTTCCATAGTGCAGGCCGTTTATAGCTATAATACAGTAAAGCTCCTAAAAGTCCAAAGATCGCCCCAGAGGCTCCTGCTGAAAGCGCAGGAGAAAATATGAAGCTTGCAATTGATCCACCGAGACCGCTCAAGATATAAATCGTAAAAAACCGTCGATGTCCGAGGCTTTTTTCAGTTAAAGGACCTAATACCCATAATGCATATAAGTTAAAGCTAAGGTGAATAAGACCGATATGAATAAATGTACCTGCAAGTAAACGCCAGACCTCACCAGCCTGAATCAGGGAATTAACTTTAGCTCCAAATTCAATAAGAACACGTTGATCGGTCGATGCAGTCGTAGAATTTGGAAACAGATGTAGTCCTGCAAAAACCATAAGTAGAAAATATATTAGGTTTATGCCTATAAAAGTATAGGTTAAAAATGGTTTAAAGGATATTTCTGTAGGGGATTCCTTCCCTAGAAAAACAGGACTTCCACTGGCAAGTTGTTTTAACCATTGGGGAATCAGTGGATCGTTGGTCGGCGGATATGGAAATAAGTTACCCAGCTGGATATCCCAGTACCAAAGTTGGACGTCTGGAAAATGATGTTGTTTTAAGTGTGAAGAATCAAGCCCTTCCGGACAAAAAACTAGAACGTCCCACTTAGCTATATTAGCATAAGGACGAATCCAAAGCGTAAAATCATTGGGAAGTTCACTGAAGTTACCCAATATAAGCCCACGCTTCAACGACTCGTGAGTTGCACTTACCCAGTTACCTTCTAAGCTTGCCAGAGTCCATCCAGATTGTTTGAGGCCATTCATAATCTGTTCTAACATATTAACACCTCTGTTTATATCTCCCCTAGAACCCCACGTAACAAACTTGGTATGCCGTAGTCATTTTTTCCAGCTCCATACCCCACATTGAGCAAAGTCATCTCCGGAAAAGTTGATTGTTGTGCCAAGGCACGGATAAGTGCAGCTCCAGTTGGCGTAATAAGTTCACCTGTAATTCCTGATTCATGGAATTTAAATCCACGCAAAAGCATAACTGTCGCTGGCGCGGGTAATGGCAATATTCCATGTGCACAGTGTACAAAGCCATGTGACCAAGGAAGAGTAGAGACCCTAATCGAGTCAATGTTTAGCTGGTCCAAGGCGATACAGGTTCCAACAATATCGACAAGGGAATCAACTGCTCCTACTTCGTGAAAATGGACTTCATCAAGCGTTGTCCCATGAACCTGCGCCTCTGCCTCCGCTAAAATATTAAAGACTAGAAGTGCTCTCTTTTGAGATTGCTCTGACAAGGTACCACTGTTAATCATTTTTTGGATATCCGGGAGACGTCGATTATGATGTTTATGCTCTTTTTTTTGCCCCTGAACATGGTCGTGATCTTTGTGATTTTCATGGTTCTGCTGTGGAATAACGACATCAATGTCTGTTGCTTGAATTCCATGGACTTGGCGCAAACGAACATCTAGGACAAATTCTGTTAGACCAATGGAATGTAGTTGATTTACTATTATTTCTGGATCAGCACCTAGGGCAATCAGTGACCCGAGAGCCATGTCGCCGCTTATGCCAGCAAACGTATCCCAATATAAAATTCTCAAAGACAATACTCCCTCCCAGTTTACTTTCTCGAAATACGACGCACAATCGCTGAGGCTAAAGAAGCTGCCCCAAAGCCGTTATCAATATTAACAACTCCGATTCCAGAAGCGCAACTGTTTAACATACTAAGTAAGGCGGCTAGTCCTTGAAAGTGTGCACCATAGCCCACACTTGTTGGTACAGCGATAACAGGTTGATCGACTAGTCCGCCAACAACGCTGGCCAAGGCCCCTTCCATGCCTGCAACAACTATAAGCACTTCTGCACGTTCCATTATCTCTCTCTGACCGAGCAGACGGTGTATGCCGGCTACACCAACGTCAAATAGTGTATCGACCTCGTGTCCCATATAGCGAGCCGTCAGCCAGGCTTCTTGAGCCACTGGAAGATCGGCAGTCCCAGCTGTCATAATGAGGATCCTGCCGGAAATGGTGGGATCCTCTAAGGGACGAAGAAGAAGACAACGTGCCTGAACATCATATTGAGCATTAGGAAAATGGAGTAAAATTTTCTCTGCATTTTCAGGATTGAGACGGGTCGCTAAGACGTTTTTGGCCTTGGCACCCAAGTGCGTTAGGATAGAGATAATATGGTCAGGTTGCTTTCCTTGACAAAAAATCACTTCTGATTGTCCTGTGCGTAGAGCTCGGTGATGATCTAAGCGCGCAAATCCTAGATCTTCATATGGAAGATCTTTTAATTGGAGTAACGCTTCGGCTGGGGAACATGATCCTAGCTGAACAGATTCAAGTAGGGTTTTTATTGTCTCTTCATTCATCATTGCCCTCGCTGAATGGGATTGAGGCTCCCAGAGCGCAAACCCATTAAGTCTAATGTAACAAACTTAAAGCCCAGCGTAAGCATTTCCGAAGTGACTTCCGTGCGATGTTGAAGGAAGGTTGATAAGTTATCTATTGGAATTTCAATCCGGGCAATATCGTGGTGTACTCTCACTCGACATTCTACGTACCCTTTTTGATGAAGTATAGCTTCGGCCTGGGCAATACGATTAAGTAATTCCGCTGTTATAATGTCTCCAAAAGGGACTCGAGAAGCCAGACATGCCATGGAAGGCTTATTCCATGTAGGTAAATTCCGACGTTTAGATAATAGGCGGATTTCTGCTTTTGTGAGACCGACTTCAAGCAATGGACTAATAACGCCTAACTCTTGAAGCGCTCTTCTCCCAGGACGATAGTCATTAGTATCTGAGGCATTTGTACCCTCTATAAGTGTAAAATAACCAGATCGTTCACCATAATCGATGAAGGTCACAAAAAGTTTCCTCTTACAATAATAACAGCGATCCGGCGGATTTTCCCGAAATTCTTTTAAGTCCAAAACATCAAGGTCAATCACTTCTACTGGAAAAGCAAAATCTTTCACCATAGCCAGAGCCTCCTGCTCTTCTTTAGAAGAAATCATTGGCCCGCGCGCAAAGATCGCTTTACAATTTTCCTTTAAGGATTCTTGGGCAACCGCTAATAGATAGGTTGAGTCCACTCCTCCAGAAAACGCAACTAAGACTTTATTGAAAGATTTTAACCGTTTGATGAGTTGAGCTTCTTTTTCAGTTGCTTCTTCTGTAATGATTTGCTTATCCATATTCACTTGAATCCCTCCCTCCCTATTCTACCTATTAGATAAATAGCTGTCAAAGGAACTTTTCACATGAACGTTGTCACTTAAGTTTTTAAAATGAAAGAGCAGAGGCGGCCTTTTAAGCCTTCCCTGCTCTTTATCTCGCCTTTGAATTTCTAGTTTCACTATAACCATTATCCGTTTTTCCACGAAACCCCAAATCCGCCTCTGGGATACTTCCAGTCAATGTTGCCAAAAGGACAACCAATAAGACATGTGCCACACTCTAGGCACCCTTCGTACCCAACCGCTATGCGTTTTTCTTCTTCATCCCAATCATAAACATGTGCTGGGCAAAAACGTGTACAGGGTTTGTCTTGACACTGTTTCAAACATACATTTGGATCAGTGATCTTAATATGATTTAACTTATCGGTATTAAACCGTACCAGAAAAAGTTTGTCATCTAATTTCATAACAGTGCCCTCCATGCCCCATAGACATCCTTTATCAGACCGAGTTTTGAGCGATGTTCGAAGGCCATCTTAATAATTTCTTTTTGGCGTTCCTTCTTGGGTGTACCATCAGCAGTTAAATACATCTTGGCTGCTTGAGAAAGTAGCTTCGGATAGGTTTTTAAGAGGTGTGGATTATTCTCAAAGAACTTACCCATATGACGATAATGGTGGAGGTCTTTGAGCACGAAGGAATCACGCAAACGGGTTTCGTAAACAGTCATGGCTTGGTCACTAACATCCCCGCTCTTAATAGAGCCTGCAGCCACTTCTCCGGCTATTTTTCCCGATATCATCGCGAGGTTGGAACCTTCTCGATTCAACGAATTCATTAGCATTGCCGTATCACCAACTACAAGGACTCCTTGACGATGAAGTTTCGGTACTGAAGTATAGCCACCTTCAGGGATTAGGTGAGCCAGATATTCCTTAGTTTCTCCACCTTGAAGGAGACGTTTTACATACGGCTTTGATTTCAAATTTTCGAGGAGATCATTAGGTGTCCAATTATTACGGATCATTGGGTCCAGTATTGCTCCTACACCAATGGAAATTGATTCTTTATTGGTATAAATGAAACCTACACCCATCAACCCTGCCGTTGAATCCCCATATAGTTCGATCGTGGCCCCTTGACCTTCATCGAGGCAGAAACGATCTTCTATCTTTTCTTTGGGTAAAGCGATTACTTCTTTGACCGTGACTGCAACTGATTCGGGTTTCAAAGGTTTAGCAAGTCCTGCTTTAACAGCTAAGAAGTTGTTAACCCCTTCCGCTATGATAACTACTTTTGCTCCCAAATCCCCTTCAGCTCGTCCAGTACGAACGCCTACGACTCTTTCGTCTTGATAGAGTAAATCTTCCACTAAAGTTTCAGTAAGAATCATAACGCCTGCTTTTTCAGCTTGTTTTGCTAGCCAACTGTCGAACTTAACCCGTAAAATCGAATGCGCATTATAAGGTTCAACTCCCCAGGCAGGATCGCGATAACCAGCCATAATTGACTCATCGCCACTTAACATAGCAATACGTTGTTCAATGATCGGACGTTCTAAAGGTGCTTCCTTCCAGAACTCCGGAGCGACCATGTTTGTTGCTTTTGTATAGAGTATGCCACCCATGACATTCTTGGTTCCCGGATAATCCCCGCGTTCAATTACTAAAGTTTTCATGCCAGCTTGGGCAGCACTGATCGCGGCAGACAGGCCAGCAGGACCGCCTCCCACGACGATCACATCAAAGTTTTCCATGTTTGCCCCTCCTTAATTTGCCACGCCATGCTGAAGGCGTTTTTTGAACTCTACAGTCAGCGCAGGTACGATTTGAAAAAGGTCTCCTACAATACCATAATTCGCAACTTTAAATATTGAAGCCTCTGGGTCATTATTAATGGCGATTATGAAGTCTGATGTTTCCATCCCCACTAAATGCTGGATAGCACCGGATATCCCAATGGCGATATATACTTTGGGACGAACGGTTACCCCAGATTGTCCGACTTGTTGATCATGTGTCAGCCAGCCTGCCTCTACGGCACCCCGTGAGCCTGCTACAGTTGCCCCTAAGACTTCAGCCAATTCTTCAGCAAGTGCTAGGTTTCTTTTCGCACCAATACCCAAGCCCACTGATACGATGATTTCAGCCTTATCTAAGAAGGCGTGTTTAGCATCTGAAGTGATAAACTCGAGAACTTTCGTGTGAAAATCGCTTTCGTTAAAACTAAATTCTTCACGTATCAGCTCTCCTTCACGTCCATCAACACGTTCTGGCATTTCCATTACTCTTGGACGTACTGTAGACATTTGTGGACGTCTGGTACGACAAAGAATTGTAGCCATAATATTGCCCCCGAAAGCAGGACGGGTTTGTTGTAAAAGCTTTGTCTCGGGATCAATACCCAGTACGGTACAGTCAGCAGTCAAACCGGTCTGTAATTTAGTGGCAACAGCCGGGAAAACATCTCTTCCCATAGAGGTTGCACCCATTAAAATAATCTCCGGTTGATATTTTGTGACAAGACTAGTCATAGCTTGTGCATATGGTTCTGTGCGGTAATCTTTGAGAACGGGGTGATCAATAACATAGAGCTTTTCAGCCCCATAAGCAAAGGCTTCGGGTATAACACTATCGACCATATGACCGGTGATCACTCCACAGAGCTCACACCCTATGGCGTTAGCGAGTTTACGACCTTCCCCCAATAGTTCCCAAGATACAGGAGCGATTTTTCCGTTAGAATATTCAACAATAACCCATACTCCACTCCAGACATCTCCACCAGCGACTGGCGTTACCTGTGAGCGGATTGTCTTTTTTTCGTTGCCTGCTGAGTAATCCTTGACCGACTCTGGCAGAGGGTCTTGTACATTAAATTTAGAACCGGCTTCGGGCTCAAGTTTTTCTTGGGCTTGAGCAGGTTGATTCGGTAAAGACAGGGCATCGGTCGGACAAACCAAAACGCATTTGCCCAAATCATTACATTTTTTTGAATCAGCCACTGCGAGTCCATCCATAAGGTCAATGGCTTCTACCGGGCATTCCATGACGCACGCCCCACACCCGATACATTTTGACTTGTCAACTAAGACGGTCATTATTGTGCTCCTCCCTTCGTCCGGGGATTAACCATGATAATATTTTGCTGGAAGATTTTTTGAACGACGGACGCTGCTGTTCCGGCGGGGTCTTTCATTCCGTCCATTATTTCTCCTCCACTGCGACCAGGCGGTGCAAAAATTTTCGAGACACTGGTTGGCGAGCCCTTAAGACCCATTTGTGTTATATCGAACGGTATAGTTTTAGCATCCCACATCTCTGGTTCATAGGCGGCAGCTTTCATCATATTGGGAAGAGTCGCGTACCGCAAATCGTTAAGCTCTTTTTCTACCGTGAGTAGAGCAGGTAACTGGGCTTGAACAACCTGACGTCCACTCTCAGTCTTGCGTACGACTGTTACTGTCGTGTCTGTGAGTTCTTTAACTTTAATTGCGTACGTTAATTGAGGAAATCCTAGGCGCTGGGCTATGCCCGGACCCGTTTGGGCTGTATCCCCGTCGATAGCTTCTTTCCCTGTAAAGACTAGGTCAATTGGATCGGTTTCATGTATCTTTTGCAGGGCAGATGAGAGAATATACGCAGTAGCTAATGAATCTGAACCACCAAAAGCACGGTCACTCAAAAGAATCGCGCGATCAGCTCCATAAGACATAGCTTTTTTCAGCGCTTCTTTAGCTTGCGGTGGTCCCATACTTACGATGGTTACTTTTCCTCCCACTTTTTCTTTAAGGCGCATTGCCTCTTCTAAGGCGTGGGCATCGTAAGGATTAATAATCGAGGGTACGCCCTCCCGCATGAGGGTATTCGTAATAGGATCAATCCGAACTTCGGACGTGTCCGGAACTTGCTTAAGACAGACCACGAAATGCACAAATATTCCCTCCTCTATTGTAATTGATCGATTATATTAATTGCACTGCTAACAACCAAGTACATTGTATATCATAGTACTAAGTCAGCAAAATATCAAGTTTAATGACTATTTTTAGAATTTTCTGAACTAAAAGCATAAACGATGTTCAACTAAGCCCTTGAACATCGTTGCTTCAGGTGGGGAGTTTCCCCCACCTGAAATGGAAAACTATTAAACTTAGTCTTATATTTTCTCCGCAAGGAACTTTTCCACTTCAACTGCGGCCAAAGCGCCATCACCAACTGCCGTGGCTACTTGTCGCAATGGAGTGTTACGGATATCTCCGGCAGCATACACACCTGTGATATTTGTTTGCAAGAGAGAATTTGTCAGAATATAACCACGTTCATCCGCCTCAATTTCTCCGTTGATAAATTGAGCGTTAGGATCAGTTCCAACATAGATAAAAACGCCATCAGCAGGAATTTCACGTACTTCTCCGCTGAGGACATCTCGAATTAGAACGCCTTCTACATGTTCAGAACCGAGGATTTCCTCAACCAAGGTATTAACTTCAAAATGTATTTTCGGATTATCTTTTGCTCGTTCCATGGCGATTTGGGAAGCTCGGAAGCCCACTCTCCTGTGTATAATAATAACTTCTTCCGCAAATTTAGTAAGGTATATTCCTTCTTCGATGGCTGCATCTCCTCCACCGACTACGACGACCTTTTTACCTCTAAAGAAGGCTCCGTCACAGGTTGCGCAATAAGATACTCCCCGACCTTTAAAAACATCCTCACCAGGTACGCCCAATAATCGAGGTTTGGAACCAGCAGCTACTATGATAGCACGTGCTTCAAGAACTTGACTGTCAGTATGGATTTTTTTGACGGGTTCATTAAAGTCGAGTTCGTGAACTTCCTCAAAAATAAATTCAACGCCAAAAGCCAAAGCTTGTTTATGAAATGAATTCATGAGTTCATAACCATTGACTCCCTCTGGAAATCCAGGGTAATTTTCGATATTCTCCGTTGATGCCGCCTGACCACCGGGCATCGCCAATTCTACAATAGCTGTTTTGAGGCCACCTCGCGCAGCATATATTCCAGATGTCAGGCCTGCAGGGCCCGCACCGATAATTACGACGTCATACATGTCTTTCAACTCCTTTTAGATTTTTTATTTAATACCCCTTAAGGGTATTATTCAAATAGTATAACATATCTTCTCCAAATTTAAAATTAATGTCGAAGAATCTAAAAATTGAGGAAGGAATTTTCATTTACTGGGAAGAATATAATACAATTAGTTAAGTATATTATTACTTATATAAAGAATTAGGTTTTCTGTAGTTTAAAGGAGGAATCATATTGTCTCGTTTACCTAAAATTCTAATCAGTTTCATTGTATTATTGTCATTACTGACCGCCTCTAGTGGCTTATTTGAAGATTGGTTGTGGTTTAAAGATCTTGGTTATACCCAATTATTTTGGACGCCAATTCTAAGTAAATTGCTTTTTCAAGCGGTAAATGGCACAATTCTTTTCATCTTTATAGCTGGAACTTTACTTTCTGTTCGCCACGCCATTATTACCTTTGTCAATGAACGTTTGCGTAAGCGCATGCGTTTAGTTCAAGACATGAACCGACCAATTTTTAGTCTCAGTCAGCGTAAAGTTACCGTTTGGTTACTTGTTATTTCAGCTGTTTTAAGTTTTGTAGTCAGCTTTGTTGCTGGTTTTACGGGCTGGTTGGACATATTATCGTTTATTTATCCCACTCCCTTCGGACAGTTAGATCCTATTTTCAGCAAAGATTTAGCTTTTTATTTCTTTCAATTACCTTTTTTGAGAACTCTATTTAATGCCTTTTTTGGTCCCTTGTTCCTACTTACCTTATTCACCACAATTTTTTATATCGTCACTGGAGTTATACGCTTCCGCACGAAGAAACTATGGCAAACTGGTTCAGTTTCATTGGGATCCGCTCGGAAGCACCTAGCCTTTCTGATTGGAGTTCTTTTTGCCTTAAAAGCTTTCGGATATTATCTTGATGTGTACCAGTTACTTTACTCTGTACACGGCCATGTTGTTGGGGCCGGTTATACAGATTTAATGGTTACTCTTCCTGCCCTGAAAATATTAATTGGAATCAGTGTCTTAGGATCTATTTCTGCTTTTATTTCCCTGGCTTATAATGAATCACGACTTTTAACACTACCTATTGTAAGTATCTTTGCCGTTGGATTTTTGATCAATGGAATTTTCCCCACCCTAGTTCAGTCGTTTCTCGTTGTCCCGAACGAGCTCAACAAAGAGCAACCGTATATTAAACATGAGATTGAACTGACACGCTTTGGGTATGGCTTAGATAATATTACTGAAATAGATTATCCGGGAAACATTCCCATTACAATTAGTTCTTTGAAAGCTGATCAGTCAACAATTAACAACATTCGACTTAATGATGCTAGGCCAATGCTACAGACCTATAATCAGAAACAGGGCATTCGTCTTTATTATAAGTTTCATGACATCGATATCGATCGCTATACTATCAACGGGGAATATCGTCAAGTTATGATTGGCCCCCGAGAAATCTCTACCCCCGATTTAGATGAAAAGGCCAAGACGTTTGTCAATGAGAAATTTAAATATACCCATGGTTTTGGTGCTACCGCTTCGTTTGCCAATGCAGTGACCTCTGAAGGGCTTCCTTCCTTTGCAATTAAAGACGTCCCTCCGGTTAGTGAGTTTCCGGAATTTAAAATGTCAGAGCCACGGATTTATTTCGGTGAACTGACTAACGACTGGGTCGTCGCAAATACATCAGTTAAAGAATTTGATTATCCTCAAGGTAGCTCGAATGCTGAAAATTCCTATCAAGGTAAAACAGGGATCTCTTTTACGCCTCTTAATAAATTGATGCTGTCTCTTCGCCATGCAACCCCGCGTTTTTATCTTGCCACTCAGGTAACCTCTACTAGCAAACTGCTAGTATATCGCAATATAGAAACGAGGGTTAAAAAATTAGCGCCATTTTTAGCCTATGATTCAGACCCGTATATAGTCATTGATGGTGGCCGTCTCAAATGGATTATAGACGCCTATACTACATCAGACGCCCTCCCCTATTCTAATATGTACCCTGATCAAAATTTTAACTATATCCGCAACTCTGTAAAAGTAATCATCGATGCCAATGACGGGACAGTAGATTTTTATGCTGTCGATCCCAAAGACCCAATTCTAATGACCTACATGAAAATATTTCCCGGCGTATTCAAAGACATAGGGAGCTTGTCGCCGAGCTTGAAGAGCCATCTTCGCTATCCTGAACAACTTTTTAATATCCAAAGTAATATGCTTAAAACCTTTCATATGAAGAATTCCTCTGTTTTCTATAACAAGGAAGATGCCTGGAATATTGCACAGGAACTCTTTAATGCCCAACCTCAAAGCGTCGCACCCTATTACACCATCATGAAAATACCTGGGGAAGATAAACCAGAATTTGTGCTCATGCTACCCTTCACTCCGGCCTCCAGCGCCTCCAATTCACGGAACAACATGGTTTCCTGGCTGGCTGCTCGCATGGATGGCGAGCATTATGGGGAGCTATTGCTTTATAAAATGCCTAAGAATATTGAAATTGACGGTCCGTTACAAATCGAATCGCGGATAGATCAAGACCCTGAAATATCGAAAGAGCTTTCCTTATGGGATCAAAAAGGGTCAAGCGTGATTCGAGGAAATCTTTTAGCTCTTCCGATTGGCGGAAACTTTCTCTACGTTGAACCGATTTATCTTCAATCGGATAAAGGCGGTAGCATACCAGAAATGAAACGTGTTGTGCTCGCTTATCAAGATCATTTAGTGATGACCGATAACTTAGGTTCAGCCTTAACTCAACTCTTTGGAGACGGGGCACCTCAACCTACAACACCTGGACAAAGTACACCAGTACCTTCTCCTGAAGCACAAATACCAACTGGTCAGAATGCACCTAACATGACTTCGATAATAGATCAAATGAATCAAATTCGCAGCTTGCTCGATAATCTAGAAACTCAACTCAAAGGCTTATAAGGTTAATCCGGTCATCTAAGCTCATGTGTAAACAAATACGCTAAGTAGAGACATCCTAGCGGTCTCCACTTAGCGTATTTCATATGGATGGTTTGATTTCACTACCTATTTTAGGGCATAAGGGGTTTTAATTCCACCAATGTGGACGCTCCTAAACTGTTAAGTTGATGTAATATCATCTGCAGAGAGTAATTTCTTTTCAAAAACAGCATGTTCAAGGCTAAGGTTAAAGACTTTAAAAGTATTATTATCTATGTATGCTAAATAATCCTTATCGTAAGATATTTGAACATTTTCTAAATCTATACCGGGGATGATAGTTTTAAGTTTTTGTACGATCTGTGCTTCACTGTTTACTGATGGAGGGGCCATAACCTTTTGAACTTGGGTATTTAATACAGAGTACGCGCCAAATTGCAGGAGGAGGGAAACTAATGTCCAAATTAATATTATGCTTAGCTTCTTCTTCAAGCAGGATTCTCCTTTATAGATGTTATTGCTCAAGAGTCATGAATCTATCCAATAATGGGGTTGATCTCTATCCGGTAGGTAAGATTGGCAGCTTTATCTATCATATTAGCAACACTACAATACTTTTCCATGGAAAGTTGAGTTGCACGCTGTAGTTTTTCTTCAGGTAGAGATTCGCCCCAAAACTTATAAATGACTTCAATATCTTTGAATACGCGAGGATGGTCGCTAGCCCGCTCCCCTTCTACTACCGTCTCGAAGCGTTGAACTTTTATCCTCATTTTTTCAAGAATTGCTATAATATCCATCCCACTACAGCCTGCGATCGCCATTAATACCAATTCCATGGGATTTGTTCCATGCCCCGTTCCTCCCGCAGTTACACTAGTATCAATATTGGTGATAACTTTAGTACTTCCTTCACCCTGAAAGTGCATTCCCTTTATATGTTTAACCAAAACTTTCATTATAAAAACTCCTTTCTATCAACATCCTAATTTACTATTATTCAGCTCGTTCAGGTAGCCATAAGCCTTTAATGACGTCTTGAGCAACTCCACGCAAGGATTTACGCGTTGACATAGCCTGTCTGCGTAGAGCAGAAAATGCTGACTGCTCAGTAAATCCTCGTTGTTGAATAAGGTAAAGCAAGGCCTGGAAAATAAACTTACGCGTTTTAAGTTCTTCCTCTAAACGTTGAATTTGCTGAGAGTGTTCCGACTCACGTGTATAACGATGTTCCGCAAGCTGAATTGCAGCCTCAATTTCATGCGCCCGCCAAGGATAAAGTATAACATGGTGTGCATTCTCCTTAATAACTTCTGATAAAACGTGATGCTCCTCTAAGGTAAGTACAACTATGATAGGCGAAAGATGCTGATCGATCAGATTTCTAAGAACCTCGGATGAACTAAGGCCCCGCAAATTCCACCCCATAATGATTAAATCAGGTTCGAATCGGTGAGTGAGTCGTAAAGCTTCCATCCCATTATCTGTCGTAGCCAGAACTTGGTAATTTGCTAGGGGTAGTATAGCTTTAATTTCTTTATTTAATAATGTTTTTTCTGATACTAATATAGCCCTCTTCATTCTAATTCACTCATTTCATGGACTCATTTAATTAGTTGCCACGATCCAAGGGATGTTTAATTCTTATTCTTTCTACAATAATATATAATTTTCCTGCTAAGTTTTAAAGCGTCCTGACTGAGTGCTATGTTTATATTTAGAGTATTAGTTACTTTGCTACTACTCCTATTACTTCTTCTGAAGCGCTATATTCCTGGTCCTCTTGCATAAAGGGTTGAATAGGCATCGGGGTTACCGATTTAAAAGGAAAAATGAGAATCAATAAAGCTATCCCACCGATTGCGAATGCAAAATATTGCAGCGACAGAACAGAAAAAACAAGCGTTTCAATTCTAGAAGGGGTCCCTATCGCATAATTAAAAGGCTGAACAGTTCTCAGATTAGTATTAAGTAACTGATTCCAGCTCTGTTTTGATTCAGTTGCTTCACTTTTATTTGATTTAATCCATACTTGTTTTCTTTCGAAATCTACAGAATTAATGAGGTTCTGCCCTGTTTTATAAAACGAATCTGACGAGGAGACATATATAAAACCCTTAGTCGTATAAATTCGATCTATTTCTATAGGGGTGCCCGTTATGGCAAGCTTAGTATACGTCCGTTCAATTCTTAGAATATCATCCTGGCTAACATTTACGGGTCCCTTAGCGGTAATAACCGTATACAATCCTCGGTCGACTAATTCAATGTTAGAAACTTTAACATCTAAAAAACGAATACTTACAATTGACACTATGATAACTAATATACTAATAAGTATTATTGCTCCCGTAAAGCTTTCTCGATCTACCTGTCTTTCTCGTATAATCACAAGTACCACACGTCCTTTACTTCTGCCATTTATTTTATGCCTAACCGCCCTAAAGTCGAGGTGAGAACACTGAGTACTGTTCAGTTAATCAATATTTCACCTCAAAAACCTCTGGAACTAGTTTAACCATAAAACTCATTGTACAATAAGTAATTTGACGAAACAACTATTTTTTTGTCTTAAAAACGTGAAAAGAAGGATATTTACCTTCTTTAATGGAATATGCGTTTTATTCTAGCAGTTCTTAGTAAAACACTAAGTTACACGTGGACGATTTTTGCGGCGTTTCGCCAAATATTCTAGTACTCGTTGAGGGGAAGTATTAAGTACTTGATGATCTAGAATTCCTGCCTCACGAATTAATTCGAGGGCATAGCTGAAATCACCGACCCGATCCCAAAAGTGAGCATCACTTCCTAAGATAATGGGCCCTTTATACTGCGCCATGAAACGGGCAAAGCGACGACAATTGTCCCATGCTCCTTTTTTTTCCTTTGACAATGAGCTGTTGTTTATCTCGATTGGGATATTTAATTGGGCGGACATATGAGCGATTAGTTCTAAATCCATCTCGAAATACGGTCGTCCCGGATGAACCATCATATCCGTATAAGGATTTCCCATGGCTTTGATATATGCTTTAGTATTTTGTTCAGACGTCCCTCCAGGGTAACAAATAAGATGCAATCCCACAAGAACTATTTTCATACGTGACAAATACTCTATAGGAACATCTAGTTCACCTTCATAATTTATGATATTTGCCTCTACTCCAGGTAAAATACGAACCCCATAGAGTTCTTCAGGGAGAATTGACAAGTTTCCAAAATGATAAAGATGTGGAGCTCCTGGCATACTCGGCGCATGATCTGTCATACCCAGCAATTCAATTCCTTTGCGTGAAGCTGCCAACGCATTTTCAGATAGGGTACTGTAAGCATGTCCACTTGCAACGGTATGCGAATGCAAATCTACTTTAATATCCATACATATTTCACCTCATAATAAGTATTATATCCCTAATGAAGGCAAAACAAAAATAAGTGCTAATTATCAGCACTTATTTTTCCTATATCGTGTGTTATTATTGTTTTTTAACAGTCGCAGGCACTTTAACCGTTGTATCAACCGTAAAGCGAAAACTCGCCTCTGTTGCTTGTTCTACGCCTCCCTCAGGATTCGGTTTGATACTTAACGTCATTAAATGTTGTCCAGCTGTTGCATTTTTCCCTAATGCGTCACCTAATATTTTAATCTGACGAAAAGTTACGCGTGCCGTTGCACCCGGCTCTAATACATCTAGTATACCCGGGGCTGTCACTTTTTTCGTATTATCACCAACAAGTGTTACTTGTAATTGTACAGGAATGTTCGCCATTTTCCTGGCTGTAGTGTTTTGTACAGTTGCTACTAGATCAAAGGTTTTGGTTGTGATTACTTGTGCTCCTTTTAACGTTACGCTTCCATATGTTAGATCCTTAACTATCGATGCTGGTTGAACTGTAATACTAAGCATTTTAATTTCTGGAACATCATCTACATTGCTCACACTCGCCTTTGTGTTTTCCCAGAATGATAATCCAGCATACCCGATCAGACAAACAATAACAATACTGGCGAACATGACGAAGTATTTTCGATTAATCGCAATAATTTTAGCCACAGCTGAACACCTCCTATTAAATTTGAGATATTATCTCTTTAAAAAACCTATGCATGTCTTTTAAGGACATGCATAGGTTTAAAAAAATATTTTTAAATTTAAAACTCCCTCTTCTCGCGTAAAAATCCATACTTCATTTTTTCCCTTCTCGTTCTTGATACATCTGATGTCGAATGTCTTGCTCTACGGTTAAACGGAAGATCCGCGAGGATTGAATTATTCGCGATGTTGTACGTACCCCAATATAGTCTTCCATTTCATCAAGCGAAAGATTTGAGGTAATAATGGTGGGTAATAACTCATTCATGCGATAATTAATAATTGAATAAATGCGATTACGTGTCCAGTCAGTATAATTGTGTGCTCCTAAATCATCAAGAATCAAAAAAGGAATTGTGCGGGCTGAATCCAATAAATCCATTTCATTAATTTCCGACTTATAGGTTGCCCTTAATTCATCTAAAAGATCAGGAACCACTAAAAATAAGACTTGAAGCTGTGCTTCCATCAATTCATTAGCAATCGACGCCGCCAGAAAGGTTTTCCCGGAGCCAACCGGGCCAGTGAACAGAATGCCTAGCGTATGCGGATTAAGCCTACATTCATCAATAAAGCTCTTGGAGGCATATAAGGCTCTAGAAGCCGCTTCACGATGCGATATGTCTCCCTTTTCCGTTGTGTAATAATCGAACTTAAAATTTTCTAGACGACACTTCATCAATTCTCGTGATATCCGAGCATTACGAAACTGATTTTCAAGTTTTCTTGTTTGCATACAGCTGCAAGGATAGGCCACGTCCCCTTCAAGAACGATCCCACGATCGTGGCAATTAGCACATTTAAACGCTTCAACTTGATTTAAGTGATCAGTCTCCTCATAATCTTGGTGAACTGAAGGGGAAATGGATCCAGATTTTAGAGTAGTGTTTAAGTTTGGATTATGTGTTTTAGTGGTCAAAACGTTACTTTTTAGGATATCTTTTACACTTCTCATCTTAAGTCATATCCTCCTTGAAAATCCAAGATGTATCGAGTTAAACTACAAGTAGAAATTGTCATATTTATTCGGAGCTGTTTTTGGCGCTAAATTTTTAGCTTTAGTACTTTTTTTATCTTGACGTGATTGAAAATACGCGTCTTCAGCCTCAATTTCTGCTCTTGTACGAAGTCCCTTCTTCTCCCATTCTCTCAAAATAGAATCTAAATAGCGGAAGTTTCGAATACCTGCACTTACGCCTCTTCTTAGTGCTTCAATAATTAACTCTTCAGAGAAATGGGATGAAAGCCAACGATCTATATTTTCACACTCTAAGTGAGTGAGTAATCGGCCCAATTCTTGTTCAAAGACATGGACTAAGTTTTCCATAATCGGATTTATCGGGGTTGAGATCGATTGCGTTGAAGATTGGTTTTGTTTCATGGTTCGTTCTTCATCTAATTGCTGAGAACGTTCTATGGCCCAAAGTTCGGCAAGTTCATCAATTAGTTTTACAATGCTATAGGTATTACTCCATTTTCGTTCGATAGGATTCCAATACCTTTCAATCGTAAGCAATTTTCGTTCTACCAATTGGCCTACAACCTCCTCTATATTGGTAGGAGATGCGCTCATTCGACCAGCTAAGGTGGCTATTGAAGGATACGGGTTTGATTCAGCTTCACAGAGGATCTGAATCAATACTAGCATCTCATGATCATTCAATCCAATCTTTGTATAATGAGTTAAAAGATATTTGGGAATTGATACTACACCGGAAAAGAAAAGAGCCTGTGTAAAGCTCCCATAAACATTAACTTTATTCATTGACACTCACTCCCTCTGTTCCCATCAAAAAAATACCCTAAGGTATTCTTCTCTCTTTTTATTTATTATCCTCCCAAAAAATGGTCACAAAGGATATTTAGACTAAATAATGTTTTATATTTTAATAAAAATAAAAAATAGGTCGATATATTTTCCATATTATAGCAGGATAATGAAAGTCTTTTGGAGTATATAGTTCCTACGTGAACTCGTTCAACTTGAGAGAACATCCGGACTTCGGATGGAGGAGTGTTCCTGCACCGAAGCAGATTACGGGAGTGAAAATTTCACTTGTACAAGTGAAATTTTCACGATTCAATAAACGAAGGAGGACTAAAAATGGACTTTCGGCAAGGACTTATAAACATCGTTCAAAAAGCTTCAGCTCACCCTGCATGGGGGATTAATCATTGTTTTAGGGTCTATCATCTGGCCAAAGAACTCTCTAATGGTTTAATTTTAGATGATGAAGTTCTTTATACTGCAGCAATGCTGCATGACACAGGAAAATATCCTATCTATGCACTTAAAAACATTGATCACACATTGCGTTCTAAGGGGGTTACTTCAAACATTCTACAACAAATGATGTTTTCTCCCATCAAGTTACCGATGGTTTTAGATGCTGTAGAAAACCACATGTATTACTCAGAACCTGGACGAAGTGATGAGGCCGTCTATTTACGAGATTCTGACATATTGGATAATTTAGGAAACATAGGGTTAATGCGTTTATTTAGTTTAGTTGGGCAAGATGAATTAATTGTAACACCTGAAAATGCAATAGATAGAGCCCGTCTATTTGCTGATGCCCTTCCTAGTAAAGTATCAACCAAAGCTGGAAAACGTTTAGCAGTAAAGCGACGTGAAGAAACTCTTCGTTTCCTAGCCGGAATAAAACGCCAAACTGCCGAATTTGCTTGGCTTTGATACAGTATTTAATTATTATGTTTCGTGCCCCGTTCTTGTTCTTCAAGCCAGCGAGTCATACTGTCCAGAAGATTCACGACTCTATCAGAATCGTGTGTCCGTTGCCCATCATTAATCAGCTGCTTGATATGGTGACGTAGACGAATATAAGCTCTATTAACTTGAGATCGCGATTGGTGGGTTTCGGTTATTTTAGATCGTTTGAATGAATGTTTGATCGATTGTTTTGTTGGGGTGAGCACTGGTTTCTCTGAGAAAGGGTATTCTTTCTCTTCACTAGACTTGATAGAAGTATCCTGTGATAACCAATTCTTTTCTGGAGAATGCCTCACAATCTGATCGGGTAGGAATTCAATAATTTCCCCAAGTTGAGGAATAATAGGCGTTTTACCGAATTTTTCTTCAACTTTACTGGAGAAAATGGTTTGAGCTTCCAATTCTCCATGAACAAGAATAAGTTGTTCCGCCCTTTTCCCAATAAGAGAGAGCCAATTAAGCAACGCGGCTTGATCAGCGTGAGCAGATAAACCATCCATGTGACTGATTCGGGCTTTAACATTAATCTTCTCTCCGTGTATATTTACAGTCTTGGCACCATCAGAAAGAATGCGTCCGAGTGTGCCTTGAGCCTGATATCCTACAAAAAGAACGGTGGCCTTCTCTCGCCATAGATTGTGCTTAAGGTGATGTTTTATCCGCCCCGCATCGGCCATCCCGCTAGCGGCAATTATGATCGATCCACCTTCAATCTCATTAAGCGCCATTGAATCCGCAGCCGTTAGACTGAAATGAACGTTCGGCATATCCAGAGGATTACTGCCGTGATTGATCATTTCTCGAGTCTCTAAATCAAAATGTTCGGTATTTTCTTGGAATATTTTAGTCGCCTTGATCGCTAAGGGACTGTCAATGTAAACTGGCAAAGTAGGGATACGATGTTCATTTTGTAATTTCATGAGATAAAAAAGAAGATCTTGGGTCCTTTCGATGGCAAAGGCAGGAATAATTAAATTCCCTCCAGCTTCATAAGTTGTACGAATCGTTTCTGCAAGCTGTTCAGCGCGATCTATTTTTAAAACATCAGTGTTTTCAGCAATATGAAGACGATTCCCATAAGTAGTTTCCATAACCACAATATCAGCTTCACTTAAAATGCTTGGATCTTCAAGATAGGGTTGATGAACATTACCTATGTCACCGGAAAACACGATAGTTTTACTGAAATTCGGTTCTTTGACGTGGAGCACAACATGTGACGACCCTAAAATGTGACCAGCATCATAGAGTTGAAAAGATACAGTCGGAACGAGATTAATTATTTCGTTATAGGGTGTTGCATGTAGGTAGGGAAGTGTATCGAGCGCATCTTGAACAGTATAGATCGGAACTAAAGGCCGAAGCCCGGCTCTTGCTCTTTTTCTGTTCTTACGCTCCACTTCCATTTCCTGAATATGGCCACTATCCGAAAGCATTATTGTGCATAACTTAGTCGTTTCAAAAGTACCGTAGATGGTACCCTTGAACCCTGCCTTAATCAATTTTGGCAACATTCCAGAGTGGTCAATATGAGCATGGGTTAAAATAACGGCGTCAATACTTGCTGGATTATAGGGGAACTCGCTGTAATTTAACTCTTTCAGCGCTTTGGAGCCCTGAAACATTCCGCAATCTATTAATATACGGGAATCGCCTGATTCCAAAAGAAACGATGAACCCGTGACAACTTGTGCTGCTCCGAAAAAGCTAATTTTCATTGTATAATCCTCCAAAATAACGTCTTTTATACTTAATCCGAAAATACTTCTAAAGCTTATTGACGCTTTTTATTTTATACGTTTTATTATTGATTAGCAACAGACACTATGTACCCTTAAAAGCAACTTTAATCAAGATAAATAAATTTAAGTTTAACCGCTTTAAGTGCAGCTTGTGTACGGTCCTCAACGGCTAATTTACGGTAAATGCTTGAAAGATGATTCTTTACAGTCTTTTCACTAATGTATAATGCAGTACCTATCTCCCGATTGGAAGACCCTCTCACCACATAATTTAGGATTTCCATTTCCCTGTCACTTAGACCACAAGTATTTTTCAAAGGGCTTGGATGGGTTAATTGGTTCAGCAATTTACCTGTGACAGATGGTGATAAGATTGGTTCACCAGCATACACCTTGCGAATTGATTGAATCAATGTTTTTGAGTCAACATCCTTCAGTAAATAGCCTGCCACTCCTATTTGTAGGACCTGGAAAACCTTTTCATCCGAATCATCAACCGTTAACACTAAAATACCGATTTTGGGGTATTCACGCCGGATGACGCGGCCAGCTTCAAGACCATTTACCCCAGGCATATTAAGATCCATCAGTAATATATCAAAATCCATGTTCCGTGCGGCATTAATTGCGCCTTGTCCGTCTCCAACTTCTGAAACGACTTCAATCCCATCTTCAAATTCTAAAATTCGTCGAAGTCCCTCTCTTAATAGTGGATGATCATCGGCAATCACGATTCTAATCATGTTATCGCCTCCCCCCCATGTCTTGATGGAATTGATAGTTCAATCTTAGTCCCCTTCCCTAAGGTTGATTGTATAGAAAAATGTCCGGAGAACATTTCTACTCGTTCACGCATTCCCATGAGTCCAAAATGTTCCCCTGGATTGCTTAAAGCAGAACTCACTTCAAAACCTTTACCAAAATCTTGGATAAGAGCAATCGTCCAATCTTCTTGATAGATCAACGAGATGTCCACTTTTTCCGAGTGCGCGTGTTTCGCAACATTAGTCATTCCCTCTTGAACTAAACGGAAAAGAGCTACTTCTAATGCGGGAAAGAGCCTTTTTTCTCGGCCTTCAACTAAGAATTTACATTTAATGCCATAGTTTTCTTGGAAAATATCTAGATATTTTGAAATGGTAGGGACAATACCTAAGTCATCCAGCGCCATTGGGCGAAGATCAAATATAATTCTACGAATATCTTGTAGATTAGACCGTACGAGATTTTTAAGATCGATGAGTTCAGCTTTAACCCGTGTAGGATCAAATTCGAGTAACTTTTCGGCAATTTCCAAGCGTAAGACGATATTGGCAAGTGTTTGAGCCGGGCCATCATGTATCTCTCTCGCTACTCGCCTTCTTTCTTCCTCTTGTGCTCTAATAACTCGCAAACCCATTTCTATTTTTTGTTCATGATTCTGGGTTTGTAGGGAATCTGCTATCCCACCCTGCAATAAGCTAATTGCCATACTTACATGAGTCATAAGATTTTGGGCTCGCTCAACAGTTGCTTGCATCTGGCGCAGTGATCGTTCAAGGTCATCTCGACGTTTTCGTAATTGGATTTCTCTGGCTTGCATGAGTTGTAAACTAACCTGGGCATCTTTTGCTTCTGAATAAGTTTCGAACATCTCTTCTTGTGTGTATTTATGATATGCTCGATTTACTTCCATAAGTTTCCGGCGCATACGTCGATCAACTTTCTCTTGATTATCGACTTGTAAGATAATCTCCGCGATATCTGATTTAAGCTGAGAGAGTTCATTAGTCAGTCTGAGCGTCTCATTGCGAGATGTTTCTGCAATAAAAAATATTTCTTCTTTACCTGATTCGATCGCAGTCAAGGTAGTTTTCATGATTTCTCCCAACTGGTCAGACACAATTATTCCTCATTTCGAAGTCTAGCTTAAATTCTAGATTTTTCCCTCTCTATGTAATTCGACAAAGAAGTGATATTTCCTACCACGATTTTCGAAAATTTACTTAATATTACCGGTTTTTCTACTGCTTTCTTAAACGTTGAATTTGTCTTATTCCTCTCTCTAATCTACGTGGAAACATAAGATCGTTAGAACTACAAATGTAAACCTTCCAGCCTTCCTTCTTAAGATTTTCCATTTGACAGGGCTGCTCGGGATTATGTAGACAAATTAGGATATCCTCCACTTGAGCCAGGAAGGTTTGCCCCATTAAATTCAGGTTCCAACAGACTGAGACGTTAGGAAAAATGCTACTTAAAACGTATTTCAGACGCTCTCCCTGCTCCGGAACTTGGTTCTTGCGTATAATTCCATAAGGTTTAGTTGTAACTAAAGGAGCTAAAGATGAAGCATTCACTGAAGAGTTATCTTTTGCGGTAGCCATTGTTACTCCATCTAATTGTAGAACTTGTAAATCGACTTCAGCTTCCCAAAGATTTGGGCAATCATCTTCTTTATTATTCTCAGGAGTAACCTTTTTAGAAGAAGCTATGGTATTCAAGTCCTCTTTGATTTGAGTATCGATTGCCCTCATCATGCCTTCATGTAACATTCTGCTCATAGTATCTGGGAATGAAGGAAAGTTATTAATGACCCTTGAGTCAGGAAGTTGTTGTTCGAGGAGTTGTTTAAGTCCATCTTCTAAATATTCAGAGGGGAACATAGAAATCCCTTGCAATAAATTTGTAACTTTTGTTACAATTTGACTACCCCTTTGGAATTCTGCCTCTGAATCAGCCCCACTTAACAAACACACTGAAAATAACTTTTCGGTAATTTGGTCTACCCACTCTTGTAATCGAGGATCACTATGAAAATATGCCTCCAAAATTAGCCACCTCCAGAATATATATCTGTTGATAGCTATGCTTGTATCCTTTAAGGTATGAATATCTAGGAAAATTCCACGCTGAAAATAATGAAAAGCACCTCGAAAAATATTCGAGGTGCTTTTCATTATTTAATTTGGTTTTTCTAATCGTGCATTGGCTTTGAGATCGCGTCGAATACCATGAGCTATTAGCGCGTGCGGAAAACTTTAAGGTAAGAATCCGCATAAATGCTCCTGTTAAGTAGGATTTGGCATGTAGCTGCAACATCAACAAGGTCATCGTCATTAGCATCCATGATGGCAGCATCAAGTCCTGATGCTATAGCCATAGCCAGGTACGTGCGATTGATTAAATTTCGGTCTGGTGATTTCTGAGACACATTTGATAAGCCTAAAACCGTACGTGGTGCAGGGTTTGCCAACATTTTCACTTGTCTTAGGGATTCTAAAACTTCTGGTGCATGCTCTTGAGCAACGTTTACTGGAAGAATAAGTGGATCAATGAAGAGGTCTTCCATAGGTAGACCGTATTCATCAGCGGCAGCTACTAATTCCATAGCAAAAGCAACCCTGTTCTCAGCGTCCTTTGGAATGCCTTTTTTGTCCATAGTTAACCCAATAATTCCAGCGTTATATTGAATTGCCATTGGGAAAACGCGTTCAATTTTTACTTGTTCAGCAGGACATGAGTTAATAATAGCAGGCCGTTTACAAACTTTTAAACCAGCCTCGATTGCATTATAGTTTGTTGAGTCTAAAACAAGAGGTAATTCGGAAACTTCTTGAATAACATTAACCATCCACTCGTAAGCAGCGACACGTTCCTCTGTAGGAATGGCCGGGCCAGAATTAACGTCAAGGTAATGAGCTCCTCCTTCTTCTTGCTTCACTGCCCAATATTGTAACGGTTTTGGGTCTTTATTACGCAGTGCGTCTCCAATATCAGTAAACATCCCGTTTATCCGTTCTCCAAAAATTAGCACTCGGTCACGACCTTTCAAATTTTATGACTTTGAAGATTAAATTTAATGGTTTCAGGTAGGGTCTTATTTGCTCATTAGATCGGCTATGTTCTTCTGAACTAAGCCTACTGCTTTGGGGTTACGCATAACAAGTATGCTGGCTCCGACTTGGAGTACACCAGAAGCTGTTACAGCTTCCCAAAGCACGCCACGGTCTTCAAGATCTCCCCACCCGGGGAATTCTTCAATAGTTGAATAGGCCTCTTTGCACCGATTGGCTTCGTAGCCTACAGTACAAATTATCGGCATAGAGAGCATTTTGTCATTTGCCAAGGCTCCAAGACGTGCTCGTTCCATAATAGAATAAACATACTCAATGCCGAAGCCGAGTCCAGCAACAGTTGGATCAATAATAATTTTGTTTAAAGGCAAACCCATTTCGTTGATTAAAATATTAAGTTGTTTACAGATGTTAATATCGAGGGGAGAGCATGCAATCAAAGTATGTTTATGAACCATCGCTGCAGCTGCTATAGACTTATAGTTATCCTGTTCCGCAATACCGATGAGTAGGTTTTCTCCAGCAGCTGCTTCAGCAATAGCCGTCATTACCTCATTATTTTTTACAGTATCGTCACACCCTACGACGACGAGTGGAACTCCAACGGCAGCCAAGACTTCTTTAACGATACGAGCACAATCTTCGGGCGAACGGTTTTCCCCTTCAGGGTCAGCTCCATCAAATTTCAGGTAAATGAGATCAGCGCCAAATTCATCTACACATTTTTGGGCCCAGGCCGCAGGGTCATTGATTACATCTCCTATTTGCTTGGTAATTGTGTCATTCCATGTGGGAATAATGTCTGTAACCTCCATGGCAATAACTGGACGGTTGAGCATTTGCCCTTCGAATTGGAGAAAAGGTAAGGCACTATCTCCCCCAACCGTCACTGTTGCGGTTCTTGTTCCTCCTTGTTCAGGAGTTGCTCCAAGAACTACCTCTCCGACTTTACTGGAATATCTTTCTTTTACTAATGTTACGGACATGAAATTCGCTCCTTTCTAGTTAAAGATTCCGGCACGGTGCAAAATACTTTCTACAGCCTTAACCGAGACGGCATTATCAGGTAAATCAAATAATGGTTTGCCTGCCAAGTCATATTCCACAACCATGGGATCTAAGGGAATATCGCCAATCAGGGTCAACACCGTTCGTTCAATTTCTTCTTTTAAGGACTCCATACTATCATCAGTGGTCTTGGTCACCACTAAATATATGGTTCCCACAGCGGACTTGAGTCCGCGTATAAGATCGTGTACCCGGCCTGCTGATCGAATACCCCGAGCAGAAGAATCACTAATTACGAACATAAAATCGATGTGAGGAATGGTACGCCGGCTGATGTGTTCCAGTCCGGCTTCAGAATCCACAGCCACATAGTCATAGCCTTCTCCAATGGTCTCAATATATTTGCGTAGAAGATCATTGGGATAGCAGTAACACCCAGCTCCTTGGGGCCCTCCCATGACAAGTAGATCAATGTCTTTCGACTCCACTAAGGATTGCTGAAGTTTATATTCAATGAAGATATTTTTTGGCATCCCAGCGGGAATTGCTTTGGGATCTTTACTTTGCTCAAGCAACTCAGAAATCGTAGCAGTAACAGTAAGTCCCAACGCTTCATCAAGGTTTGCGTTTGGATCAGCATCTACTGCTAGAATTGATATTTCTTTTTTTTGGCTGACTAATTGTTTTAGCAATAAAGCTGTGAACGTAGTTTTTCCTACTCCACCTTTACCAGCAACTGCTATATATTTTGCCTTTGCCATAAGACGACCTCCAGTAATAATGTTATTGACATGATGGAAATAGGGATAAATCTGTATGTGGCAAAAATAGAGCGGAAACATACTCGTCCATAAATGTTGCTCCAACTGACAGCTCCACGTAGGTCATTTTCCGTCCCAGTTCGTCAGCTTCTCGCCACGCATTCTGTGAAAGTAAGGCGAGACGTGCTCCTTTAACGGAAGCATTTCCAATGAATTCAAATCGTTCTGGTTCGAGATCTGGAAGCAATCCTATTTGAACGGAATCTTGAATATTGAGGTAATTACCAAAGCCGCCGGCAATGACAACCCTACTGATCATTTCAATATCCACTGCGACCATATTTAGTAATGATCGGATACCAGCGTATATCGACCCTTTAGCACGAATGAAATTTTTAACATCATTTTCAGTGATGACCACGTCTTTTTCTCCACCAGCTTGATGCGCCCATGCCAAGACGAACTCTTTGTCATCGCTGGTAGATCTAATGCGCTCTGAGCCCGAGTGATGTCCCAATTGGAAATTTCCAGCACGATCAATTATTCCTGCGCCGAGCAGCTTAGACACACAATCCACAAGACCTGATCCGCATATTCCAACGGGCAGGCTGTTGCTGATCACTTTAAGGGATACCTCCAAGGTATCTGGATCAATGATGACCCGTTCAATCGCCCCTGGCATTGCTCGCATACCAAACGTTATACCGCCACCTTCAAAGCTTGGTCCGGCAGAACAAGCGCATGCTACCAGCCAATCCTGATTTCCGAGCACAATTTCCCCGTTCGTTCCTATGTCTATGAAGAGGATAATGTCTTCCCCATTGGCCATATCCGTAACGAGTGTTCCTGCTACAATATCTCCACCAACATAACTAGCAACCGAAGGATAACAATGTACCAACGCCTCAGGTATCATATGCAGTCCGATCTCCTGGGCGGCGACATAAGGAACATTTGCCATGGTAGGAATATAAGGTTCTAAACGAATGTAGCGCGGATCCACACCAAGGAACAATTGGGTCATTGTGGTATTACCAGCTACCATTGCACACGTGATATTGTAATTATTTAAAGATTGACGAGCAAGTATCTGGTCAATAAGACCATTGATGGTTTCAACAACCGTGTGCTGAATCTTTTTTAAGTGTTCCGAGTCTTCAACTGCATAAACTATGCGTGAAATAACATCATCACCATATTTCGCTTGTTTATTGTAGGATCCCTGCTTATCTTCAATCTCCCCAGTCAAGAGATTTATAAGGTAAACGACAACTGTAGTGGTGCCAATATCAATTGCCAATCCATAGGGTGGGTAATCATTTCCAGGTTCCACAAGAGTAACGGTTAACTCTGAGTCAGTATCAGTCAAGGTGACCGACACCTCCCAATTTGCCTTCCGAAGCGCCTCTGGCAAGTGTTTAAGAACGGATAAAGGAATATGAATGGGCTTTTCTTCAGCTTTCAGGACGAGCTGAAGTTCCAATTGAAGACGTGCCCAGTCGCTCGTGTTAGATGTCAAGGTCGGTTCAACAAGAGAAATTCTCTGCTTCGTAGCTAGTGGGTGATGCCCGAACTTGTCGAGTAAATCATGTCCGCTTTCTTGGATAAGCCCTTTATGGATATCCCCCATTAAGACTTGATGTTCTTGTAACCGGGATTCTGGGGGTACCTCAATCGTTAAATCCCCTTGAATCATGGTTTGACAAGCTAGTCGAACTCCTGCGGAAATTTGTTCGGGTGTTAAATTTCCAGTTCCAGTTACTTTGGGTTCTCCACTTAAAACTACAACTTTGCAAGCACCACAAGTTCCCTTCCCACCGCACCCTGATTTGATATATATTTCCGCCTTAGCCGCTGCTTTGAGCAGAGATGTGCCATAATCAGCTTCAATAATGCGATTTTCGGGCATGAATCTAATTTGAAATGGGGGCATAGTTCCACTTCCTTACTGCCACAATAATTGGCTGTACAATCGAAAAAAGTGACTTAAGATAGTGACTTGGAGAAGGATACAATCCCACTAGCTTCTCGTGGCCCGACGACAGCCTTCCAACCAGATAATTCTCCGAGCTTGCCCGAGATCACAGCCACATAGCCTGGAATGATAACGTTGCGATGTTTCACTTTGTCGGCAATACCACAAGCAACCATCGCCTCGGCGATTTTATCAGGTTCAAATTTACCGGCGGCATATGCTGTGAGCACCGATGTTCCGTCAGTATCAATAGGTAGAATATAGCTAGGAATTTTAGAGGTTTCCACTTCGCCTTCAACACTGTAGTACGTTAAGGAGAAGTTAGTCGTAATGTACACAGGGGAATTCTCCGTTACATTCCCTACTGAATGTAACGTGGGCTCAACTTGAATTGGTTTCTGAGGATCAGTATAGATATTTTGCCTTAAAGTCATTAAAGGCAAAATATGGGATTTTTCGCAAGTTTTTAGAACGACTGCACTGGCATATTTGGTCACATAAACAGTAGCTTCCATAACCTCTTCCAGTGGCTCAGAATTGATAGTATAGGCAAGAACTGGATAACCGAAAGGGCGGAATTTTTTCTTGATAGCCAACCGACGCAAATGGGTTAAATTTGCTAACGTTTCAGGTGTTGTTCTCGAACCTGGATCCAAGACAAGTTCCTTATATCCCAAGGCCTGAACTTTTTCAACGAGATCGTTGAGGGCATCAAGTCCATCAGCCTTTACGATTACAGGAACTGAGTTTTCTTTGGCAAGGGTAATCATTTCTTCATAGTTATCCGCTGTTGCTGATCCAATAAGTGGCTTTCTGGATACCAACGGCGCAAGAGCAGCTTTAATAGTTTTAGGATCTTCACTTAGCAAAAGTAAGGATTTATCAGTACTTTCTGCCACAGTGGCGGCAACTTTAGCAAAGCGCGCAGCATCACTAGAATCATTGACGACCGCTACACCATCTATAGTGTATTGGAGTCCGACACGTTCAAACTCTAGGCCATTTATCTCTTGAATTTTCGCACTTAGTTCGTCGTCACTTAAGGTATCTGACACATATATCAGCAACGTAGTAGGGTGATAAAACGTCTTATCATGACGGAAAAGGACTGTTTCATCTCCGAGAACTGAATCTTTGCCAAATTTAATAGATTTAATTGGAGGGGCAGAAGCAGAATCCAAAGCCTCACGAGCAGCTACAGTGACATGAGGGCAAGCGTCCAAAGCTGCTTTTCCAGAAGCCAAAGCCATAGCAAAGGCTAAGCATGTAGGTACTCCGCATTCCTTGCAGTTTTTCTTTGGTAGTTGTTTATAGATTTCTAAACCTGTTAGAGCCATTTTGAAACCCCTTTCTAATTGTCATTGACTTAAGTATGAGACGTCTAAGGTCCATTGTGATTTCGTTGAAAAAATCTGCGGAACGCTCACGCTCACTTCTAGAAGTGAGCGTTCCCCATTAGCTGAAGCAAAAGCGGGGAAATTGATGTCTTGTTATTAGATTTAAATTAGTGATTCAAGCGCAAAGCAAGGATGTCCGTTTTCCTCAAGGAATGGTACGATTTCCTCAGCCGTGATTCCGACGGATTCATCTGCAATCTTATCGATGAAATCCGCACCTAACCCTTCGTCGATAGAGCGTTGAATAAAGTCTTCGCGTAAAAATTCTTTCAATTCTTTGGGCATCCAGACAATACGGGCAAGTCCACCATCAGCAGGAATGAATTTTTTACTTAGAAGGTACGTTCTGCCAATTCCCATAAAACCAGGGGTTTGCATTCCGCCACCACATGTTCCAGCTAGCGTAGAAAAAGTCATACCACATGGTGTCATTCCTGAATGTTCTCGAGTCGTAATCATGAGGCCATTGGCTTCAGGAACGATTGCCATGATAGCCTCGAAGCAACCGCATGAGGTCATTGGTTTGTCCATTAACGTATAGAGATTAACCTCTTCCAAGGTACTGTTTGAGGCTTTTAGCAAGTAATCATTGCAACTCTGCCACATACCCTTTAGTTCATCAATGGCTGGTCCCTTCGGGATGGGTTGGTTCGGGCCGTTTGGTGTAATCTCAAAAGATGCTCTGGCATCTAACCAACTTACGGCACCACACAAGCCCACCCGTTCTGGCGTGACGATGCAGACATGGTTAGGTGCAAACGACTGACAAAGTAAGCAGGAGTAAAAGTCTTCTACTGATTCATCCGTCAAACTCCTCATCCGATCGTCACGGGCCCGATATCGTTCGCGAGCATGAATAATTCCTTCATCTACCGCACCTTGGTCAGTCATAATAGTTACCTCGACACGGTCAATAATAGCTGGGAATTCCTCTTTTAACTTAGCAATCAAAAGATCCCCAAAGTGTTTCATTAAGAAACCTTTCGCTCTGGCATCTTTAGAAATTCGTACCCAGCACAAATCCCTTTGGGCCACGTGCCAAACGCCTTCGCCATAGTTTGCAAAGTAATGAATTCGGCGCTCCAAGACGCCTTCAAAGTCTTCCTGCATTTTGCGTCCGAATACATTAATTTTAATTCCCAAAGGAAGTTTGGATCCGTCAGGAACAGTATCAATGTCGGGGCCAATTACCGTGACCTGATCGTCAACGATATTATCCGGTCCAACCATCTCGACGAGTTCGAAAGCAGTCGTTCGTCCGCCTCCAAATTCGACGTAGGTATCTCCTTTGCGAATAGTCTCACCCTCAAAGGCAGGGCCAAAGTTAATTGGAATTGGTAGTTCGACGCTCGTTAATTTAATCCCACGAACCTCCATCGCTAAGGGAACAAGTTTCTCATAATCAGGCTCAGAAATATACCAATCAGGAATTTGCATATCTTCATTGAGGGGTTGATCCGTCAAGACAGGGAACCCCATGAAAATTGCACCCATTTCAGCAGCAACTTTAACATCATCCAATTCTCCAAGATGAAGAACGAAAGCACGAACGCGACGACGCTGATAATCACGATGATTTTCTCGTTCTCCAGCCGGAATCCCTCCGAAAGCGAGGCCAGCTCTGAATGCATAGTTCACTGCGTGAATAATTTGAGTAAAATTCCCTAAAGGAAAAGCAATATAATCTTCGCCGATTTTGACATTCTCTTCAAGTAGTTGCTCAATAATCTCATCACAAAGAAAGATCATAAAACCTTTACTCATCAAGTTATCGACAATTTTCTTGGCAGCTGTTGAGTCTTTTGCGCGTCCGAGAATAACTGCTACCCCTGGAATTGTCCAGTCTACCATCTTAATCCCATGTTTCCGTACAATAGGGTCACCTAAAAATCCAGTCCACGGTTTAACTTTGGGTTCATCTCCACACAGATAATGGATGGTCTCAATGATTTCAGCAGCATAAAGGACTGATTCTCCCCAGAGCCTTGCATTATCAAAGGTAAGTTCTGAGCGAACTTGATTACGCAAGCGATTTAGAATTGGAACCAATTCACCTAATTTAGTCACCTTTTCGCCTGAAAGACAGGTGATGACTGGGAGGTGATAAGCTGTATCCGGATAACCGACGAGTTGTTGACTACCAAAGTCTTTAATAGCGCGATTCAGAAGAATTTCTGCATAAGTCATGGCAATGATAGTACCATCGTATGCCTTTCGCAACAGTTTTTTCGGTTGATTGTTAGGGTCCTTAATTGAACCTTCGTAAATTTGCTCTATTGACATATTTATTCCTCCTTTCTTACCAGCCTTGAGCAACAACGGTGCTATTCTTCTCTGCAGTTTTTTTATGAATGTTAAGTTTCCAAGTTCTATACTCTAGTGCATCAAGTATTTTGGTAGCACCGACGAAAGGATCGACTTCGAAAATGAAGTTTCCTCCAAAGACGTCATGAGCAATTTGGGTAGTTATCCCATATACAAGGTCGCTTCCCTCCACAGGAGGTAACGAGCCAACATGGACAGGCAAGCCCATCGTGACAGCCCAAGAACCGATTGATACTGCTTTTTCATGCATAGCCTCTGGAGCAGATGCGACAAATGGAACTTTAGGAACATCCACATCCAACTCATTAGCCATTGCAATCGCTAAATCCATACCACGACTATTATCAACACATGCACCTACATGGAATACTAACGGCAGTCCAGTTGATAATTGCGGGTTTGCTACTTCAAGCGTTTTGAGGAATGATTTTAGTCCTTCGCCTGCATAAGCATCAACAGCTAAGGGTGACATAAGCCCAAATTTAGCATACGCGCCAGCAGAGCAACCAGTTGCGATGACGAATACGTCATTTTTCACGAGTTCTTTTAGAACTGTAACATGCGATTCATCTTGTGGTCGCTTAAGGTTGTTACACCCGGCCATGAGTGCCACCCCTTTGAGTTGTCCGCTCAAGATTGCATCAGTCAGAACAGATATAGGACGGTCAGGACAAACATTAGCAAAAATTGCCGTGAGTGCTTCCATACTGAAACCTGCTACAAGCTTGTGACGTTCTGTGGGTATGGAAATTTTCTTAGGATCCCGATGCTTGTATGCTTCAATAGCTATGCCAATAAGCTTTTTAGCATCTTCCATAGCTGATTCAGTGTTAAAAGCAATGTGTTGGGCGCCAGGGATCTTCATCATAAACTCTGTCGTTACAACTTTAGTATGGAAACATTCTGCAACAGTTTGTACCGAGGGATAAATACATTGAATATCAACAACCATGGCATCTAATGCACCCGTCATGATAGCCATTTCTTGAGAGGCAGAAGAGGTTGCTAGATAGACTCCCTCCCGCATGAGTAACTCATTACCAGTACAACAAATCCCAACGATATTGATTCCTTCAGCTCCAACTTTCTTGGCGTCTTCTTTCATAGCCCGTGCTGCAGCTACAACCATTTCACTCAAAACCGGGTTGTGTCCATGGACGGCAATGTTCACCATTTTCGGGTTAATCACCCCAAGATTCGCCTCTGAGACGATGGGTTCGGGAATTCCAAACATTACATCACTGAGAGTGGTCCCAATATATGATCCTGCTAAGTCAGCAAGTGCAGTCTTAAGTCCACCAAAAATAATATTAACGGGATCAGAGTCAACGCCCATAGCTGTTTGAGCAATAATTTCAGTAACAGTTCCGTCAATGGCTTTCGGCATGACATTGGTGTGTTGGAATTTTTTCCGACGTCCTTCCGTGATAAAGCTGTCTAAGAAAGCCAGTGGCCTATCTTGGTAACGGCCAAAGTCCGCATACCCCAACTCCACAACATCTTTGAGTATTTCCAGGTTCTCACGATTCATTGTAGGAATACCTAATTTTTCAGCTAAGCTCAGAAGTTTAGCAGGTGACTTGATTTCGTAATCTGATGCATGCCCTTCAACTAATGCGTGTGCGGTATGCAAGATATGGCGCGCATGCTCCGAGTGGGATGCAGCTCCTCCTGCAATGTACCGGACAAGGTTTCGTGAAACAATGGTATAAGCGGATGCTCCGCAAATTCCACGACTTCCAGGACCTTCTTCCTTTTTGATCCGGCAGGGTCCTGCAATGCAGATTCGGCAACATATACCATTATATCCAAAAGTACACTGCGGTTGTTGTGCAACAACACGATCATATACCGACTCAATTTTATTATCCTTAATCATCTTTAACATTTGTAGAGCACCAGGGTCTGTAGTACGAATGGGATTCTTAGGCTCAACGACTCGTGGTGCGTTCGACGGCCGGGCGGTATGGGTTAAATCCCGATATCTAGGCATATTTTATCCTCCTCTTTTTTAAGATCTTTTCTCTTATTATAATTTCTTTAAGACTTTCTCTGTCATCTCCCTTCATCTATAATTCTTTGATAAATTGTATCGAGTTGAACTCCAAGAGACCCTCCAGGCAATTCGTCATTGCCTGTATTTATGGACATTTCTAACAGTTCGTCGCTGTAAGGGATGATGCCAATCAGCTGTTCTGTAGAAAAAAGGTCTCTAAGAAAATTTTCATCTCTGAGATTGCGCACTTTATTACCAACGACGACAACACGCGGGATACCCAACTCAAGCGCCAGTTTCTGAATGACTTTTACAGTTTGTCCGCTTACTTTTGTCGGTTCAGTAACAATTACTAGGACATCTACGCCAAGGGCAGTACCTCGAGTGAGTTGTTCAATTCCTGCACCCATATCCAATATGACAGTATCTTGCTCTCCAAGGATCAATGAATTGACCAAGGCTTGGAGAAAACTGTTTTCCTTACAATAACAAGAGGTTCCTCCCCCCTTGATGTTTCCCATACGGAAAAAACGAAGCGAACCTAAGGAGATGCAATAGTCATCTAATATGTCATCTACATTAGGGTTTAGGGGATAATAGGCTCCACTACCTCCCATGCGTTCTTCGATGAGTTCTTTCATATCCACAATCGGTTTTAACTCTGCAAGTACATCATCGGCGATTCCCAGGACTGTTCCAAGGCTGGCATCCGGGTCCGCGTCAACTGCCAAAACTGTAATCCCCTGTTGCGACAGCCAACGGGCTAAATTTGCAGCGAAGGTTGTTTTTCCGACGCCACCCTTTCCAGAGATTGCAATTTTCAATGGACCTCCCACTCCCTTCTGTGATATTAAGCGCATCTTTATAGTATATTCGTTTTATTGTTTAGTTAATCCTGCAAATCTCCCAAGTTTATTTGTTATATTCATTTTTTTAAATATAGAATTTAAATTTATACCCTTAATTTGAGTATAAATTTAATTTTCTGAATTTACTTAATATTCTAATTATAATATTACAATAACTTCTCTATTTTTTTATGATTTATGGGTTAAAAATGCTCTTAAGATTAATATTCGTTAAAAAAATTAATTTTCCTTTAAAGTCTAAAATTTCACATTGATTATTTTTATAAATATCTTAAATTGACGTTAAATAATTAATCGCTCGCAGAGCCCATTGAGAATCATTAAATAACTCTTGATTTACAATCGTTATTCAGTTAAATTCGCCGAAAGCACATACCCTCATCATGTGGTGACATTTTATAGTAAAGGCCAAGGATGAAATGTAAGGCCGAAAGCTCCAGGCCCTACATGAGTTGCAATGACAGCTCCCGCTTCAAACAACCGAACTTCATGTTCTGGAAAACGAGCCTTAAGTTCGTTCATTAGAGTCTCTCCTTCTTCAGGTATATTTACATGCATAACACAAATACGGTATCGTTTTCCTGAAGATAATGCACGATTTAATTCGTCGAGCACACGTTGCAATGCCTTAGAACGCGACCGCACTTTATCAAAAACATCAATTTGTGCTTGTTGGTTAAAGTAAAGGATTGGTTTTATTTGTAGTAAAGATCCGACTAGGGCGGCGGCTCCGCCAATTCGTCCGCCTTTTCGTAAGTTTTCAAGCGTATTGACTATGAAATAAAACTCTGTTTGTTGTTTTAAATTATGAAGCTGGGTCATAATTTGTAAAACGTTCAAACCTTGGTCAACCCATTCTGCTGCAGCCCATGCCAGAGCACCTAGCCCAAGTGCAGATGACCCGGAATCAAAGAGGTGGATATTTGGACTCGAGGTTAAGTCCTTTGCCATCTGGGCTGAGTGAAATGTCCCACTAATGGCCGAAGAGATATGAATGCTCACAATATCCTCGACGCCTTCCGAAAACAAGGATTCATAGGTTTCTAGGAATAAGCCAACGGAAGGTTGAGATGTCGTCGATAAACCAGTTATATGACTTAACTTTTCAAAAAAAACATCGTTGGATAGTTCAGTCTCAAAAAACGTTTCCTCTCCAATATTAACATTGAGAGGTACGACTCGAATCTGAAATTGTTCTAGGATATCATTCGGTAGATATCCTGTAGAATCCATAACAATACCAATTTTCCTCAATTTTTTCTCTCCCTCTTCTGAAAAAAACATATATCATTGTTAAGTTCTGTGTATTGTGTATAAAGTATATCCTAAAATAAAATGTGTAGCAATTAAAATGCCCCCCTGATATTGCCCTAAAATAGAACTATTAGGATAAGTACTAACCCTATATAAAAAAAGGATTAAAAGCAGTGTTCTATTGAGCTTGAAATTAGAGATTGACAGGGTTACAACGATTTGTTATTATGAAAGACGTTCTAAAATACGGGGCGTGGCGCAGTTTGGTAGCGTGCTTGGTTCGGGACCAAGAGGCCGTGGGTTCGAATCCCGTCGCCCCGACCACACAACTTAAGTAGAGGATCTGAGGAGTTTTATCCACCAATTCGTAAAAGTGGAACACCTCGGATTTTTTGTTTTTTCAGACTATCTGTAGACTTTCGAAAGGATATCAATATCCTGAGCACTAAGAGATGCAAGCTCTGGAGGCTTTGTACGCGCGATTATAAACGTCCCATTGATCTCCGACCTAGTAACTGGTTTCTCTATTAGCTTATTTATTCCATTATAAATGATTACACATCCAGAACGATGAATCTCAATCATCTCTAAATAGCCGTGTACGGTCAATTCCAAAGCCTTGAGATTATTCGGTAGTTCGCAGACCTCTGGCGCTTTCCCGTCCTCGATTAACAGAACTCTCAACCATTTGATCAATGTTCAACCCCCATTTGCCAAATCAGCTACAACTTTAAGCTACTACCATTTTCCTTTAACCATTTTCGCATTTTCTTATAATTACTAATCTGGCTTCCGACGAGCAACCAGAATTTCGGAGAGTGATTCATCTGTTTTAAATGGCAAAGTTCATGCACAACAACGTAGTCGACAATAGCCGTCGGTGCCATGACTAGTCTTTCTGTGATTATTTCTTTTGCTTTTCTTATATACCACTGCTCGAGTCTTCTCTTAATTACCTCTCGTCTCTTTTCTTCAGGAATATCCTTATTAATAAATACTAGAAATTGATCATCTTTAAAATTAATGCTACAGATTCGTCCCTCCTGTTCTACTATCTTGAGCGGGTAGTTTTCACCCATATATAAGAGTTCTTCACCACTAATAAACTTACGTTCTTGCGGTTTTCGCCTAAGCCTTTGTCGATAACTGTAAAACTTATTAAAGATCCATTCCCGCTTGTTCTCAACGAGCGGGATAATTTCATTGTCCTCCATAGAAACAGGCGCCACTACCTGTACTCCTTCTGCTCCAACCGAAATACTAACATATTTCGCCCTTAGGCTTCTTCTAATTGTATATGAAATTACAATGGAACCTAGTTTGAGATTAAACATATTTTCATTCCTTAAATGACCATTTAATGAGTAACCTATTATTCAATAACAACTCCATTTTATTTTAAGACTTAACTTCAAGTTAACAATATATTATTGTAAAATTTATGGTTTTACAAGTGCTCACTTTGTTAAATTGAATAGAGGAATCCGGGGTAAATCATTGATTTTGTTATAAAAGCAATGATAATATAAGTAATCATTACACATACTAACTATTACAAAGGAGTTCTGCATGATGCTTAAAGGGCATATAACCTCTATACGTCCTATCGAAGAAGATGATATCGCTGCAATCTATCAATGGTATAATGATGAAGAGGTAAATTTATGGTCTAGCGGAGCTTGGCCCTTAAATACTCTGCAAAGCAAAGATCAAATTGCGGGTAAGTTTCTTGAAGGATCGCCAGATACCTACCACTATGCTATTTTGGATCAAAACGAACAATTAATTGGAACTTTAGGCTTCAATCAAATAAATATTCCTTCTCGTCTGGCCACGCTCTTTGTTGTTATAGGAAATAAAACGTATTGGGGGAAAGGTTATGGCACTGATGCTTTAATTACCTTTTCGCGCTTCCTTTTTACCCAGTGGAATTTCCATAGGCTTTCACTGGATACTTGGGATGGAAATAGTCGGGCTATTAGGGCTTATGAAAAAGTCGGTTTCAAAATTGAAGGTCGTCAGCGTGATGCGCGTTTTGTGTTAGGAAACTATCACGACGCCATTCTCATGGGTTTACTACAGGAAGAATTCTTCTCCTTGCGTGGCAAATTATAGGGTTGCTAAAATCAAATCTCTAGAGTAAACTATAGAAAATTAATAAAAACTCTTATATTCCTCTGGGGTTGGGTGAAATTCCCTACCGGCGGTAAAGCCCGCGAGCCTTTTGGCAGACCCGGTGACATTCCGGGGCCGACAGTAAAGTCTGGATGAGAAGAGGAACAGGTAAAATAAAGCGTATTTGCGCTTTGTTTGAGCTGTGACCTTTTGACTCCAACACCTAGAGAAAACTTGGGTGTTTTTTTATTTCCTATTAACATTGTGCTTTCACTAAATTACTAATTTTTTATGGAGATGCTACCCTAGTTCGAGGCTCGATGCACAATGTTCGAGGCTCGAAGTTAAATATCATGTATCAACTTCGAAGTAAGAGAGGAAATCTTATGCAAGCATCAAGTCCTTTAAATTCGAATGATGAAAGGTTTATGAAAAAAGCGCTTGATTTAGCCGTCAAGGCCAAGGGAAGGACCAGTCCTAATCCTCTTGTTGGCTGTGTAATCGTCAAGGATGAACAGATTGTCGGAGAAGGATATCACCTTTCGGCAGGTACTCCTCATGCAGAAGTTCATGCTCTCGCAGCTGCGGGGGAGCAAGCACGTGACGCCACTGCTTACGTGTCCTTGGAACCTTGTTCACATTTTGGACGTACACCTCCTTGCGCAGAAGCGCTCATTCGCGCCGGGATTAAACGTGTTGTTGTCGCTATGAAAGATCCAAACCCACTTGTCTCGGGTCGTGGAATTGCTCGCTTACTTGAGGTCGGAATTCAGGTGGACGTGGGTCTAATGTTGCATGAAGCCTCCCTCATTAATGAAGTCTTTGTTAAAGCGATATCGACAGGCTTACCCTTTGTCGTTTACAAAACAGCGATGACCTTAGATGGTAAGATTGCCACTGAGACTGGAGATTCACGCTGGGTTAGTACGGAAGTTTCGCGGCAATTTGTCCACAAGTTACGCAATCTGTACGATGTTATTCTGACCGGAAGTGAAACTGTAGCTTTGGATGATCCTGCCCTCACCTGCCGTCTTCCCAATGGGGAAGACCCCGTGAGACTAATCGTTGATGGCAAATTACGCATAGCCGAAAATGCTAAGGTACTTACTTCCTCAACTCACAGTCCTTGTGTTATCGCTACAACTCAAGCCGCCTCTCACGAGAAGATTGAACGTCTGAACCACCTCGCAGGGGTTGAAGTGTGGCAATATGACACACTTCGGCATGTCCCACTTGAAAAAATGTTGCGTGATCTTGTTCATCGCGGTTGGACTAGTGTGTTGCTAGAAGGCGGCGGTGGTTTGGCTGGCACACTCATCCAAGATCAACTTGTTGATAAGCTTGAGTTTTTCATTGCACCCAAATTGGTTGGAGGGAATGGCCCTTCTCCCCTTTCGGGTTTACATGTTGAATGGATGAAGGAAGCCCTTGCACTACAAGATCTCCACCTTGATATGTCATCGGGTGATCTTCATATTACTGGTTATCTCCATCAAAAAAGGTTATGACAACATTCGTGTATCTGTAACTTAAGATACATAGAGAGGGGATATATGTGTTTACTGGAATTGTAGAAGAACTAGGCATTGTCCGCACCTTTCGCCTTTTGCCAGAATCTGGGCAGCTTACTATCGAAGGAATAAAGGTCCTGCATGGAACCAAAAATGGAGATAGTATCTCCATTAACGGTGTTTGTCTGACCGTGATTCGGCAAAGCGAGCGTGAATTCACTGTGGATGTAATGGCGGAAACGTTGGCAAAAACAAATCTTGCGGAGCTCAAAAGCGGGAGCCGTATCAACCTAGAGCGTGCGTTACAGCTTCAAACCCGTTTAGGTGGACATTTGGTCAGTGGGCACATTGATGGTGTAGGCACCATTCGCCGGATTACACCTTGGGGAATCGCCCAAGTATATGAAATCAGTGCACCTCCTACCCTACTATCCTATATGTTGCCAAAAGGATCGATTGCTATTGATGGAATTTCGCTCACGGTGATCGATGTGGAAATAGATTATTTCACGGTCTCCCTCATTCCACATACCTTTGAGCAAACCACTCTGGGCTTTAAGGGGATTGGGGCAAATGTCAACTTGGAAACAGACCTTATCGGCAAGTATGTTGCTCGCTTTATGGGGATAAACACAGCATCCAGCAAAAACAAACAAGATCTTTCTCTTGATTTTTTGGTGGAACACGGATTCATCTAATCTTACCCGTCTAAAACGATGGACTAATATTGAAGGAGTGAAGAACCATGTCGTTTAACACGATTGAAGAAGCCTTAGAAGATATTCGGCAAGGCAAAATGATTGTTATGGTGGATGATGAGGATCGTGAAAATGAAGGGGATCTAGTCATGGCCGCTGAAATGGTTACCCCAGAAATGATCAATTTTATGGCAACCCATGGTCGTGGGCTAATTTGCGTTCCAATGACCAGAGATAGGATTCATGCCTTACAACTAGAACCAATGGTCACCAAAAACACGGATCCTCATGAGACAGCCTTTACTGTAAGTGTAGATTCTGTAAAAAGCTCAACAGGGATATCTGCTTTTGAACGTGCCGAGACTGTCAAAATCCTAGTTGACCCTAACAGTAAACCGACAGATCTACACCGTCCTGGACATATCTTCCCGCTTCAAGCCCGTGAAGGTGGAGTTTTAGTACGTGCAGGGCACACGGAAGGCTCAGTAGATTTAGCGCGTTTGGCCGGGTTTCAACCAGCAGGTGTCATATGCGAGATTATGAATTCAGACGGAACCATGGCAAGAGTACCAGACTTATTTGTTTTTGTTGAAAAACATAACCTTAAATTGATTACTCTTAAAGACCTTATTGCTTATCGACGCCAATCGGAAAAACTGATAGAAAAGGTAGAAAGTATCAATCTTCCAACGGTATATGGAGAATTTCGTGTTTTTGGTTATCTCAGCGTTCTCGATCAAAAGGAACACTTAGCATTAGTCAAGGGAACAGTCGATGATGGTAACCCAGTACTCGTCCGAGTCCACTCCGAATGTCTAACGGGTGATGTTTTCCATTCTCTGCGCTGTGACTGCGGGGACCAACTCACTGCCGCCTTAGCAGAAATAGAGCATGAAGGACGTGGTGTCTTACTCTATATGCGTCAGGAAGGCCGTGGAATTGGGTTGTTAAATAAACTGAGGGCTTATAAACTTCAGGAAGAAGGTAAAGACACGGTGGAAGCCAACTTGGCTTTGGGATTTGCTGAAGACTTACGCGATTATGGTGTTGGTGCGCAGATTTTGGCCGACCTCGGAATTTCTAAAGTCCGTTTAATGACCAATAATCCGCGAAAAATTGTGGGCCTCGAAGGGTATGGCTTAAAAGTAGTGGAACGGGTTCCTATCGAGATACAGTCTAAACCAGAAAATTCCGCTTATCTTAGTACCAAAAAAACGAAAATGGGACATATTTTGACAAGAGTTCATTAATTATATCAGGAGCAACGCACTGGATAACCACTACCATAAAAGTAAGAATCTTTAAACTTGATAAAACGAAAGGGTGTATGATCAGTGAAAACTTATGAAGGAAATTTATTGGCTCAAGGGCTTAAAATTGGAATCATTGCTGCACGTTTTAATGAATTTATCACGAGCAAATTAGTCGGTGGAGCAATTGATGCCCTACGCCGTCACGGGGTGCTTGAAGAGGATATTGAACTAGCCTGGGTCCCAGGAGCCTTTGAAATTCCACTGGTGGCACAAAAAATGGCAAACTCTAAGCGCTATGATGCGGTTGTTTGCCTTGGTGCCGTTATTCGTGGTGCCACTCCTCATTTTGATCTGGTCAGTAATGAAGTTAGTAAAGGAATCGCCCACGCGGGCTTACAAACTGGGGTTCCCATAATATTTGGGGTCTTAACGACCGATAGTATTGAACAAGCAATTGAACGTGCAGGAACAAAGGCCGGAAATAAAGGTTTTGACGCTGCAATGACTGCGATTGAAACTGCAAACTTGCTTAAATCCTTTTAATTTGTATACGCTAATTAATGATCATTGTCAATATATGGAGTAACATCCATCAAAAAATCCTTGTCAAAAGGCATAATTTCTAATAAACTCATATAGGTGATTGTGTCTATTTTTGACAAGGAGTTGAGTGCCATGACTTCCAACATTAGTACCTTAGAGAAGGAAACAGCTATGCTAGAAGCAGCGCGCTCAGGTGATGAAGAGGCATTAAATTCAATTATTGAACACTATGAACCTGAAGTTCGCATGATTGCTTGCAAGTATTTTTTACCAAGAGCAGATTATGATGATCTGATACAAGAAGGACGCATTGCAATTTTTAGAGCAGTACTGTCTTATGACACAAACTTAGATATTCCCTTCCTTCATTTTTTAAGAATGGTCATTAAACGCAAACTCATTGATAGCTTACGAAAATATACTCGCCAAAAACACGTCAAATTAAATGAGGCTTATTCCCTCAACAATGTGATATCCGAGTCAGAAGAAACAAGTTTCATTTCCTTGTTAGCTAACACAGAGGATCCCGCTACAACGGTGATCGCCAATGACGAAGCCCGTTCCATGATTCACAACTTAAATAAAGACTTATCCAATCTCGAGCGTCTTGTTTTTGAACATTATTTCATCCAAGGATTTAAACAGCGCGAAGTTTCTGAATGGCTTGGACTCCCTGCAAAGTCTTTAGACAATGCGATCCAACGAATTAAACGAAAAACCATACAGTATCGATCTCGCCAAGTGGCAGGCTAAATCTCGATGCTCGATGCTCGATGCTTGATGTTCGAGGTTCGAGATTTGAGATTTGAATACCCATCGTACATTTGCTCCAAACTAAGTTTAGCTAAACTCCATTTGAAGCAAGTCGCCTTTATTCGAAGGCTTGAGGAGGGTGCCAATGCTTTCGTTTTCTAGTTTTGTTTTTTCCTGGCGCATGCGCCTATTAAGATTGAAAAACCATAAATTTGCTATGATTTTAAGCATAGTGTTTGTAGTCGTCATCTTGGTTTGGGGAGCACCAGCCTATAAAGAAAACTGGCTTGATCCTTTCAGTACACTCGACGTCCCTAATCGTGAACTTCATCCTCGTGCGATTGACAAGCTCGGAATGATTAATTCCGATGATTTGTTTCATCCTTTATACTACACAAACAAGAAAAAAATTCAGGAATTATTAAGCAACTTACAACATGCAACTCTCCTTTCATCATCAGAACAAACCTTACTCGCCTTGGAGAATCAAAATGTGAAGTATTTTACATTACATCGGGAACCCTCTAACTACCATGTAGAGGCAGATTATGCTTTGCAATACTATCCTAGGAAGGGAATTGTTCGTTTTGGACAACAATTATTTCGAGTAAATGAGGCTACGGTTTATACCTTTACCCAAATTGCAAGCGGGATGACCTCAGGATGGTGGAAATAAAGAATCGAGAACTGATTAGTTCTCGATTCTTTATCTAAATCTAACGTCGAAACGCCCTCTTCTATAAGCGGGCGTTTCCGTTTCCATTTGCTTTCGTTAGGGTGTTAGGCTATTCCCCCAGTTTGGCTAATTAACTTGCTAACCTTACTATGGGCATTGGTCGCTTCATTGGCTAAACGTAAGTAGATGTTTCTCAGATCACCATGATGAGCACGAGTCGCAAGTGTCATATATCCCATTGCGGCACTGGCTGCGTCTTTTTCATAATCATAGAGCATATCTAAGTCGGTAAATTGACTCATTTCCGAAAGCCCCCTTTCTATTGTAGTTCGGCCATTCCTTTGTTAAAATACCCCAATACGTCTTCTAAGCCTTTGGCTTGTTCTTTGAAAAATCCTTTTACTGCAGCGTCTTTTGCCATTTCAGTGTACATTTGGCATTTCTTCATGGCGGTTTCATTTTCAATAATACTTCTGGTTAACATGCCTTGGTCTAGGATTTTCTTCATTTCCATATCATTTAGTTGCATCTTAGATTCCTCCTTTTTTGAAAAAGTAATTCTAAATACATTCTCAGGATGTGTAAAAAGACCGAAAAGTATTCACGGTCTTGAAAATAATATATATAGGACGAATGGCACTTCACGAAAGGGACAATAAATGATACATTATACATATTAGGTATATACATAAAAAGGAGGCTTTAGAATTTGGAAACGCCTGAATTCAAACGAGTTATTCGAGGTTATGATCCAGAGGCTGTCGACCAAGCATGGGCCGAAACTGACCGTCAGTTATCTGAAGCCAATGCCGCGCACAAAGAGCTGCGCTTACAAATTAACAGCTTAAGGGAACAAAACTCCGAATGGGGAAATCGACTCAAGAACTATGAATTGATAGAAAAGGACCTCCGAGATGCCCTTCTCAGTGCTCAGCGGATCGCTAACCAAGTAAAAGACGAAGCTATTAAACAAGCAGACGAGCTTTTGCAATCTGCCCGTAATGAAAGTGAACTATTGCTTAGTGAAGCAACGCGCATTTCAGAATCAATGGAAACTGAAATAGAAACAAAACTCGTCGAAAAACGAATGGAAATCCTCCAAATCGAAGAGCATATTAATGACTTAGCTGAGCAGAAAACCAAACTTCAAACGCAAGTAGATCAGGCCATCCGTTATTTAGAAATGGCCATGGGATTATTCACTTCTGAGCAAACTATTAATCAAGAGCTATAGAGTGTTACCATAAATCGTGCGAGTTATATATAAATACGAACATAAGTAAGAGGATTGCGAAAAAAATGACCCAAAAATAGCTATACGTAATGTGAAGTGAGGTCGGAACTGATGCATCATGCACTGTTTCGGCCTCTTTTATATTTTCATCCTCAAGATCAAAATCTTGGTCAAAAGGGACATATAACGACTCTTGGATTAATTGGAGCGCTGCCTCATATAAACTGGTGGGGACATAGAGATCCACCCCTGTAGTTAACCCATAGGCTATTTTCAGGAACGCTCCGGCTTCAGGATATTGTTTGAGCGTAGGGATGTCCGCCTCGTTAAGAAGTCCTATAATAATATCTGCCTCTATATCCTGCGTAACGCTTTGAAGATAACTCCAGTTCCCCCCCATCATCCCTACATCACTCCATTCTAATACCCATATTCAGATGTTCTCAGAGCGTAAGACTATTTAATTCTGGCAAAAATACCCGCTATCTGACCTCTGACCTCTGATGTGTCAAGCCATATTCCCTCCAGCGCAGATCAACTAGGTTAACTGTTGCCTCGTCGGGGAGTACTTCCCCAGGATAACCAGGTTTCATCCGTGCGTCGATCAAGATTGGGCCATGATATACCAGACGGTGCTTAGTTATTTCTGTCGCGGCATAAATATCATAAGCGGGATCAAAGCGCGTAAAGACTTCCCATAGGAAACCGGTTTGGTCTATAGCAAGGGCAAGATCATCGACCATAATCATCAGTGGCCAATCCTTAAACTGTTCCGCGAGAAGATGTGGCAACACCTCATTGGCTAGCTCCTGTGAATTATTAAACGGGGGAGCTTCTAATAACAAACACCCTGCACAAAAAGGTTTTATCCCTTTAATTCCGAGAAGGGTTCCCCCTTCGATATGACGGGGGAGATCCCGTTTGGTAGATCCTAAGCCAAGCATTATGGCCTTGCTTCCGTGATTAAGACGTCGACCGGTATAATCTAGGGTATCCATAGATGTTTCATGCAAGATTAAAAGGTCTGTTTCCGGTTCAAAACGAGCCAGAACAGTCTCCAGGAGAGTTTTGAAATTTTGTAAGTCGAGCGGAACATCGGTTAGGATTAAGAATTTCGTCAAGGTAAGTTGCCCTTCGCCAAGGATTCGAAAAGCATGGGCCAGCGCTTCACGGTGATAACTCTCACGTACAATTGCCGCTGCCAGAGCGTGAAAGCCGGTTTCGGCATACGTCCAGAGCGCTTTAACTCCAGGCATGACTACCGGAAACATGGGGGACAACAAGGACTGCAAATATTCGCCAATAAAATAATCTTCCTGACGAGGTTTGCCAACAACCGTAGCTGGGTAAATCGCATCCTGTCGATGATAAACAGTATGAACGTCAAAGACCGGGAAATCATGAGTAAGAGAGTAATAGCCATAATGATCTCCAAAGGGTCCCTCCTGCTTGCGGACATTAGGGTGCACCGTTCCACAGATTGCAAACTCAGCTTCAGCGATAAGGGCGTGGGGATGGGTAGGAACCTTAACTCGAGAAAGTTTTTCTCCCATTAAAAAGGAGGTAAAGATAAGCTCAGGTAACATCTCTGGTAGTGGAGCAATAGCGGAAAGAATCAGGGCTGGCGGACCACCTAAGTAAAGAGTCGTGGGGAGGGCCTGTCCTAATCGTTCTGCTTCATAATAGTGAAAGCCCCCCCCCTTATGTATCTGCCAGTGTATACCGGTCTGATTTGGAGTGTGGATTTGAATGCGGTACATTCCGAGATTATGTTCTCCTGTCACAGGGTGTTCAGTATAGACTAAAGGTAACGTAACAAAAGGGCCACCGTCTTCTGGCCAACTAGTGAGTACCGGGAGTCGAGTTAAATCCACGGAACGCTCTTGAATCTCAAGGACTGGAGCGTATTTCTGATGAACGGTTCGAAGTCCAGTTTTGGCCAGGGAAAGCATCCAATCTTTTTCCTGCCAAAGTATGGAAGGTTTCGGCGGAAGCAAACGCTGCAAGGCCGAAACGGCACGCTGCACTATTTCCTCCGGTTTTGGGCCGATGGCAAGGTCAACGCGCCGACGTGTTCCAAACAAATTAGTAACGACTGGAAAAGAGCTCCCCTTAACTCGCTTGAACAACAAGGCTGGACCTTCATCCTCAATTACCCGACGATGAATTTCAGCCAACTCTAAATATGGGTCAACTTCAGCCTCAATCTCAACAATTTGTTTCTCCCGTCGGAGGGTTTCTATAAAATCACGTAAATTAGCGTGCATAGTGTCACCTCCGAATTTCAATTCTATTGACTATCGATATCAACATAATTCTTGTTTGAAAATACAGCTAGAGCTCTAGATGTCAGAGCATCGCAATGAACAATAATTCTATTCAATTCTTCTGGACTAAGGTTATCGGAGTGAATTCCAGCTGTTATGACCACCGGCAACCTAATTACACAGGCCAGCATTTCGGCAACCGTTCTGGCAACGACAACGTCTTTGTGCCCTGGAATCGGCGTAATGTAAGCATCAGTGCTCCACCCTTTGCTGCTAAGGCTTGGGCGAGGAAGGGCCAGAACCACTCCACCGACATGCGGTTTTTCCCCACCTGTCAGTAGCCCATTAATTCCTTTACCAGTATCAGTGAGGGTTAAGGTAATTTGACAACGTCCTTCCCCTTCTTGCCCTTGCCAAATTGAGAGATAGTTCGATCTTTTTGTGGGCACGTGCGTTTCCCTCACTTTAACCAATTATCATTACCTCTACATTATACATTTAGTCGTGAATATTAGCCAAGTATAATATCTACTTTACTTCCACAGGAGTGGTAATCATACCAGGTTCACGAATTTTTACCACTACATTTATACTGAATGGCAAATCAGGATAAATATCTACCCAATTTTTTTCTACTTTTTCCCATTCAGCAGGATATTTTCTATGCACAGCTTCTCCAAAACCAAAGATGTCCGATTTGAGTTCTTGGGAGTTATGGATTGAATTTACAATAATTAACTTAACTTCATCTGATATCAGTTCGTTAAGCTTTTCAGTCTCTAATTGATTAGAAATTGGCGCTTTCCCCTCAACAGCTAATACTTAATTATAAAAAGAAACCCTTCTACTTCCTCTTCGTTGAGCCAACCAGCTAATTTATTCCCACTGATAGCGGCAGCACCCCTTAAGTCCACGGTTTATGTTCCTTTTTCCTGACCAACCAAGAGTTTTTCAGGCACTGAATAGCTCTGTATTTTTCCTAATAACGGAGCTCTCCCCGGACTGACATTATATTGAACGAACTCCTTAAGATCAGGCACATAGGAAGTTGCTTGAAATTTTAGTATCTCGATATGCTTGGCTATTTCCTGGGTTAAGGTCGGTTCCTGCCAAGGTAATATAGTGAGAATATCAGCTGCCTCACCTTTCCACTTTTACTCCCCCCGTTCTTCCCACCACCCATCTCCAAAGGTTTATATATAAGTGCACTGGCCAAGTATTTAAGCTGGCCGTCTTGGGTGACCTTGTCGAAAGCTACTGCACCAACTATTGCGAGTTGCTCTACCTCCTTAAGTTCTTTGGGTTATAAATAATATTACTTAATTCTTTTGGGTCCTAAATGTGTACTCTCCAGTAACGTTAACATCAACAAGAATCTGTTGTCCTTCCTTATATTCTCCTTGCAGGACTTTGAGTGCCAAGGTGTTTTGAAGTCGTTGTTGGATCACACGTTTGAGCGGTCTTGCTCCATAAACTGGGTCATATCCCTCATTTCCAATTTGTTCACGTGCCTTCGCCGTCAATTCAAAGGTGAGTTTACGCTCGCTCAAACGCTGACGCAATAGTCCAAGTTGTATTTCAACGATCTGTCCGATATGCTGGCGCTCTAAAGGGTGGAAGATGATGACTTCATCGAGACGGTTAAGGAATTCCGGTCGGAAGTGGTGCCTTAGTTCTTCATTAATGCTTAAGCGTACTTCCTCTAAAGTAGCATTACGTTGAGTTAATTGCTGAATAGACGGACTTGCAATATTACTGGTTAAAATGACGACCGTGTTTTTAAAGTTTATCATACGTCCTTGCCCATCAGTCAACCGACCATCGTCTAAAAGCTGTAACAGTACATTCGTAACATCACTATGCGCTTTCTCTACTTCGTCAAAGAGGAGAACACTATATGGTTTACGGCGAACGGCTTCTGTGAGTTGTCCACCTTCTTCATATCCCACATATCCAGGAGGTGCTCCGATAAGGCGAGACACTGTGTGTTTTTCCATATACTCAGACATGTCAATTCGGACCATAGCTTGTTCATCATCAAAGAGGAACTCTGCTAAAGCTCTAGCCAGTTCAGTCTTTCCTACACCCGTCGGTCCGAGAAAGAGGAAAGAGCCCAAGGGACGATTTGGATCTTGTAGTCCGGCACGTGCTCGACGTACGGCATCGGCGACGGCCCGAACTGCTTCTTCTTGACCGATAACTCTTTGATGAATTCGGTCTTCCATATGGATGAGCTTTGCCATTTCGCTCTCCATAAGTTTGGATACAGGAACATGGGTCCAGGTAGCTATGATTTCGGCGATATCTTGATCTACCACTTCTTGTTTTAATAAAGTGTTTGTCTTAGCTTGTAGTGTTAGCTCCGTGGCTTTAAGGTCCTTTTCTAGATTGGGGATGATGCCATACTGGAGCTCGGCGGCCTTATTATAATCCAATTGCTGCTGTGCTTGCTCCATCAGGGTTCGCGAACGGTCGACTTCCTCTTTTAAATGTTGAATACGGGCCAGAATTTCACGTTCCCCCTGCAATTGAGCATCTAAACCAGCTCGCTCTTCTTTAAGGTTGGCTAATTCTTCTTCGATCTTTGTTAAACGCTCCTTGCTAGCATCATCTTTTTCTTTCTTTAAGGCCTCACGTTCAATTTCAAGTTGCATTGCCCGTCGTTTGATCTGATCTAATTCATAGGGATCGCTGGTAATCTCCATACTCATGCGCGCTCCCGCTTCATCGATCAGGTCAATCGCTTTATCCGGTAGGAAACGGTCGCTAATATAACGATCTGAGAGCATAGCCGCTGCGATGATCGCTCCGTCTGTAATCCGTACGCCATGGTGTGTTTCATAACGTTCCTTAAGTCCCCTCAGGATTGAAATGGTGTCCTCCACGCTGGGTGCCTCCACAATAATAGGTTGGAAGCGCCGTTCAAGGGCGGCATCTTTCTCGATGTGTTTGCGATATTCGGCGAGCGTTGTGGCTCCGAGCATACTTAGTTCCCCACGGGCCAGCATCGGTTTGAGCATGTTACTAGCATCCATAGCTCCTTCAGCCGCTCCCGCTCCTACCACTGTATGCAATTCGTCGATAAACAAGATCACATCGTCACGGTCTTGAATTTCTTTGAGCACAGCTTTTAGGCGTTCTTCGAACTCCCCTCGGTACTTGGCCCCAGCGATTAAGGTTCCCATATCGAGAGAAATGACTTGTTTATCCTTTATAGCCTCTGGGACATCTCCTCGAACAATCCGTTGAGCTAAGCCTTCGACGATCGCTGTTTTACCGACTCCAGGCTCCCCGATTAGCACGGGGTTATTTTTAGTGCGACGAGAGAGGGTCTGAATAACCCGGCGGATCTCCTCATCCCGGCCTATGACAGGATCAAGACGACCTCGCCGAGCTTGCTCCACCAAGTTGAGTCCGTACTGTTTTAAGGCCGCGTAGGTACCTTCTGGATGATCACTAGTAACGCGTTGGGTTCCTCTGACTTCACGCAAAGCTTGAAGCAATTTTTCCCGAGTCAATCCCGCCTGTTTTAATGTTTGCTCAGAAGACCCTCCACCCCTACCAAAAATGGCCAGCAGCAAATGTTCTGTGCTCACATACTCATCGCCGAACGGGACCATTTCATCATGGGCTGCTACTAAAACGTTCCTTAAGCGGGGTGAAATGCTTATTTGCACATTTCCGCCGCTCATCCGTGGCAAGTGATTGATCTCTTGACGCAGATTTTTGATGAGTACACCAACTGCTATATTTAATTTAGTTAATACTTGGGGAACGACGCCATCCCCTTGCTCTAAAAGGGCGAGCAAAAGATGTTCAGGCTCAACTTGGCTGTTTCCATTGCGTTCCGCCATCGTCTGGGCATTAGTGATTGCTTCCTGAGATTTTTGGGTAAATCGGTTAGTATCAAAAGACAAATTCGCTCACTCCTTTTTCAAGCTAGGTCAGGTCATTCGAACTTGAATTTCTAATTGGTTCTTTAAACTCCTTTAGGCTCTTTGTTAGCTCCTCTTTTATCAGCTAGATCACGAAGAATCGTAATCTCTTGCTCAGTAATTTTATCCGGTAGAACAATGGATAGTTCTATAAAGAGATCTCCCTGTTGGTGCGGATTCTCTAAGTTTGGCAAACCTTTTCCTTTTAAGCGAAATTTCTTTCCACTTTGAGAAAGGGTTGGAATTTTTAGAATGACTTCCCCTCCAAAGGTAAGGATACTCACTTCTCCACCTAAAATAGCTTTGTAGAAGTCAATTGGTAAGTCGGACCTCAAGTCATCCCCATCGCGGACAAAGCGAGCATGTGGACTTACCGTGACGTTTAAATAAAGATTCCCGTTTGGCCCGCCTGAAATACCAGGACCACCTTGGCCTGTAAGCCGCACCTTAGAGCCCGTCCGTACCCCTTTGGGAATTTTGGCTTCGATTTGCTTTTCCCCAGTACGGATGAGGCGTGTCGTTCCATTATAAGCTTCTTGGAGGGTCACCTGAACTTCAACTTCATGGTCCTGACCAGCGCGAGCACGTCTTACGGTAGAACCTCCGCCGAACCCACGTCGTTGCCCACCGCCCCCGCCAAAGAGGGTAGAGAAGAAATCAGAGTATTCTTCCCCTCCAGAACCACCGAACATTTCTGCAAAATCTTCTGGGGACATGGTATGGGGTTGACTCCCACCACCTCCTCCAGGATTAGACTGCCACCGATCCCAATTGTAATCTCCGCGTCCCCCGTGGCTCTTCCATTGTTGATAGTCCTGCCGTAGTTCATCATATTTGCGTCGTTTCTCAGGATCACTGATCGCTTGATAAGCTTCCATCGCATCCTTGAATTTTGCTTCAGCAGCTTTATCACCCGGATTAACATCAGGGTGGTATTTTTTGGCTAATTTCTGATACGATTTTTTTATAGTTTTTTCATCCGCATCTGGTGATACACCAAGACTGACATAATAATCTTTAAAATCCATTTTCTCACCTCATATAATAATGCGCTATACTAAAATAAATAAGACTACTAGGTAGCTTATCTTAGATAATCTAAGGCTATATTAGGCTATATTAGGTTATTTTTTCCTTGATAACTGAATTATATTCCATTTTATTGCGAAGGTCAATAATGGTCAGACAAATTTAATAAACTTCTGTACAATGCTCGTTGATCAACCCGGTTGTAATAAGAAGTGGCTTACAAAACACTTGTAAGCCACTTCTTGAATGTGCATTTTAGGTTTTACTTAAACCCATAAACGTAGGGCTTTGGGATGAAGGCTGAAAGTGAGTGGTGCTTCACCAGGTTGTTCTCCGTCGATATCCAATAGGGCCTGTTCGGCAGTTGTGATGACAACGGACCGTCCGCGATGCACTGTGACACCGGATATTTTGAGATGTTTTCCCTTATAAATTTTGGGTAAATGCCACAAAAGCATCAGGGTTGAGAAATCACCCAAGCAGACTACATCAAATAACCCATCATCGAGTTTTGCATGAGGCGCAATCATCATTCCTCCGCCGATATACTGACCGTTGGCCACCATGATGCTATTTATGCGCCCTTCAACTATCAGTTTTCCATCTATTTCGCAGCGCATAACTTTATTTCGATAACGAAGAATACTTAGTACTGAACCCAGCAGGAAGGATAGTTTTCCCCCCAATAGTTTACTTTGCTTATTTACAAGAGCAACCGTCTCCCCGCCTAAGCCTACGTCAGCTACATTTAGAAAATAACGCTGATTTTGCTGTCGATGTTCGTCTTGAAAGAGAACTTCGCCCACATCAATCAAGCGTTTCTGACCCCGCCGCAAGATCTCCAGAAAGCTCTCAATCCCCCTATTAATTTGCAATGATCGAATTAAGTCTCCTCCAGTACCGTGTGAAAATAGTGCAAGCTCAACCTCATGATTAATCAGTTGACCGTTAGAGAAAAAGCCATTAACAACCTCATTCATAGTACCGTCTCCACCGACAGCGATGATATGCGTATAGCCCTCCTTCAAAATTCTTTGCGTAACTCGCGTTGCATCTCTAGACTCGGTCGTATACACAAAATCAATGAGATGTCCATCTTCTCGTAGTCGCATTAAATACTCAGGCCACCGTTTTCCAGTACTGCCATTGGAAGATTTCGGATTAACGATGGCGAACCATTGGATGTTTTTTAACATTGAGAAAACTCTCCCTTTTTTTGAACAGCTTCTGCGTAGAGGAAAAACAGACGCGGCTTCTACTTTATCTGGGGAGAATTCGACATCTTATATCTAATATCCTTTTCAAGATAACATCCAATTAACAAATGCGTCAGATGGATCGTATTTGGGCTATACGGTGCATAACATCAGCTTTTATCTTGAGAAGAGTATCCTCTGCCCTGGCGAGCGTGTCCGACTTTATTGAAAAATAAAATTTAATTTTCGGTTCAGTTCCAGAGGGTCGTACCATGACGAATCCACCACCCTTTATGGAAAACCGCAAAACATTTGAACGAGGAAGCATGAGTGGATATGTTAGTCCTGTCGAAATGTCTTTACCGATACGTAGTTCGTAATCATCTAATTTTTCAATGCTAGTCCCGCCCAGATCATGGATTTCTTCCTGACGTAGCGAATTCATAATCTTCTCTATCTCTTCTTTACCTTGAATTCCTGTTAGAGCGAGGGACTCTTGGTGATCAAGGTAATAACCAAATTGTTGATAAATGCTCTCCAGGATATCAAAGAGGCTACGTCCTTCAACCTGTCGATAATAAAGGGCCGCTTCTGCCAAGAGAACCGCGGCAATAATCGCGTCTTTATCCCGTACAAAATCCCCGGCGAGATACCCATAACTCTCTTCAAAACCGAACTGGAAGGCTCCCCAGGCACCTTCTTCCATCTCTTTTTCCTTTTCGGCAATGAATTTAAACCCGGTCAGTACGTTTTCTACTCGTACGTTGAAATACCTTGCAACCTCATCCGCCAAATCGGTTGAGGCGACTGTTTTAATAATCGTTGCATTTTCCGGTAGGATTCCTAGGGCCTTTTTTTGAGATAGAATATAGTAAGTTAGCAAAACCCCAATTTGATTTCCCGTGAGCTGTTTAAAATCCCCTTGAGGATCACGTAAGACTACACCTAAACGATCAGCATCCGGATCAGTTGCCAAGAGTAGATCTGCTTGCATTTTGGTCCCGTATTTTCTGGCGAGTTCGAATGTTGCTGGAATTTCTGGATTTGGATAAGGGACAGTTGTGAATTCCGGGTCAGGGAGCTCCTGTTCAGGTATAACTGTGACCGAACTGAAACCAAGTTCTGCCAAAGCCCTTCGAACAAGTATGTTTCCAGCTCCGTGCAGAGGAGTATAAATGATTCGTAGTTTTCCCCCTTTTTTCAGGTCAAGATCCGGGTGTAGAGCAAGTTCAAGGACTCGAGCAAGGTAAGGTTGATCGATTTCCTCACCAATAATTTCGAGTAAACCTCTAGTCTTAGCCAACTCTATCGGCATGGGCTCTATCCCCAACCAGCTTTCACGTGCTTCAATACGAGCAAGAATTTGGTCCGCTTTCACTGGAGGAACCTGTCCACCGTCTTCCCAGTATACTTTATAACCGTTATACGCTTTTGGGTTATGACTAGCCGTCACAACAATTCCCGCTAGAGCATGCAAATGTCGCACTGCAAAAGAAAGCTCCGGAGTAGGACGAAGCGCATCAAACAAATACACCTTAATTCCATTTTGAGCAAGAACCAAGGCTGCTTCGAGGGCAAATTCCGGTGAGTATTTCCGTGAGTCGTAGGCAATAACCACGCCACGCTTCATACCCTCTAGTCCATGATCACAAACACATTCGGCCAACCCCTGAGTTGCTTTACGTATAACATATTTGTTCATACGATTAGTGCCTGCAGCAATAATTCCCCTTAAACCACCTGTGCCAAATTCCAAATCCGTATAAAAACGGTCCTCAATTTCTTGCGAATCGGTGATCTGACCTAGTTCTTGCCGTGTTTCTTCATCAAAGTAAGGGTTTTCTGACCATAAGCGGTAGCGTTCTTGAAAATTCACCCTGACTTACCTCCTTATATCTTCTATAATAATAGACAATGGATAATCTTTACTATTACGTGAGTATAGCATACTCCAAGCACATAGAACAAATAAAAAAACCCCAGTCTAAGACTGAGGTGGTGTGACAGGAGAAATTATGATCCCAACAAGTCCAGGACCTGTATGAACCCCCATAACTGGGCCAATCTGATTAAATAACAAGTCATTAATGTTGGGGAGTTCGCGCGCTTTTTGCCACAAGTTCCGAGCTTCCTGCTCAGCTCCCCCATGGACGATTGCTACGTTATAGCGTCCTTCCTGTATGTTTTCTATCAAAAGCTCATATAACTTTTTGAGAGATTGATCTCTGCCACGAACTTTGGCAGTCGTTATGTATTTCCCTTCAGAATTCACAGAAATTATTGGCTTAATATTTAACAACTCGCCAATGGTGCCAGAAACGTACCCAATCCGTCCACCACGTTTAAGATACTCTAAGGTGGAAAGCACAAAAAAAAGTTTTGTATGTTGTGAAACGGTCTTAGCAACATTAATGACACCCTGAAAATCCGATGAATTACGAAGTTTACGGGCTGCTTCCAAAACCGGAAAACCCAAGCCCATGGAAAGCGCTTTTGAATCAATTACTTCAATAACCATATCTTTATACTCTTGGGCCACTTGAAATACCGTCTCGTAGGTTGCGCTTAAACCACTTGAAATATGCATTGAAAGAACGTGGGTAACCTTCGCATCCCTTAATCGGTTAAACACAGCAGAAATTTCAGCCGGGGAAGGTAAAGATGTTGTAGGAACCTCAACATCCATATTGTTATAAACTTCATCTGGACTAATATTAACCCCATCGAGATATTCTCGGTCTTTGTACACTACGTGCAAAGGAATGATCTCGATTCCAAACTCCTTGATCATTTCTGGAGCTAAATCACTCGTACTGTCTGTTACAATCGCGATTTTAGGGACACTTATCGGCATTGAAGTTTGTAGCATGAGACACAGTTCCTTTCCCCCATACAATATTACAATATACGATAATTATATCATAATATTTAAGAGTTTGGACAAGCAAATTTTTGCAATATTAGGATATTATCAGAGCCTCCGTAGCCTGGCGTACATCGTCTAAAGCAGTTGGATGTTCATTAATTTCCCCGGCTTGATCAATTCCCGAATATAGACAGGGTTGGGCGTATCTGATATCTAACATATGAAAGAGAGTTTGAATGGAGCGTTCCGCACATTTAAAAACATCCACTTTTTTTGTACCAGCTGCAGAGAGAAAAAGTCCGATTCGTTCGGGACCTGATGGTTTAATCAGGGATTGATGATGGAGGTATTTGAGTGCCCAAAACGGTTGCATTCGATCAATCATGATTTTCGTTTGGGCATTTACCCCCATAAAAAAAATAGGAGCAGCTAGGATAACGCGATCTGCTTGGATCAGCTTTTCTTGGAGCTTAGGAATGTCATCTTTTATTATGCATTTCCCTTTAGATGAACAAGCATTACATCCTTGACAGGGGGTAATTTTTAGGTCGGAAAGATAAATTAGCTCAGTTATATGACCTCCAACCTGGGCAGTTTTCATTGCTTCTAAGAGTAAGCGAGTTGTATTACCGTTGCGTCGTGGGCTGCAGGCTATACCAAGTACAGACAATGTCATAGTTCTTCGACTCCAATCTTATTTTTACTCATTATCCTACTACCAGTTCCAAATATAAAAGCGAGCTTCTTATTATTTTAAGAAACTCGCTTTTATATTTGACTGTCTGTAAATGGATTAAAGCTAATCAGGTTACAATTTAGGATTAGGATCTGGGTCAAAACACCGCTCCCTTTCTGTAACTACTTATCCTTCATCATGGACTTGTCTTTGCGTCTGTGTGGACTGAATAGGTTCTAGTCCAACGGATTCTAGAATCGCATTAATCATTAATTGTTCTTTTTGTGTCATTGAGTTACTTCTCCTTTCTTAATAGATAGAACCTAATTATACACTAATTTACAAAAATTACAAGGGGGTATACAATATAATCTATCTGGTGACTTCTCGCCTACTGTTTTGACGTAAACCGACCCATATTTACTCTAAAACACCGGACTTAATAATATATGAACGCAGTAGGAAGTTTATGTTAGTTCGACACACATTTCATATTGTTTTGCCTTAGGGTAAATTCCCCGAGCCTTAAGAAAAGTGGAAATCTGATCTTCCGGTTGATTTGTCAATGAACACGAAGCACCTGAGCGCAGGATAATAGTGGAGATCAGGTCTTCTGCTCCGGCTACAGTCGTACTCCAGGCATCTAACAAGAGGGTATTTTTGTCTCCGACAAACAAGGCACCGGCAGACCCGTTCAAGTTCATCACCGCGAATATATTAATATAACGTCTAAGGTACCTCTCTCTTCGCTGCCATGCTGGATTAAATAAAGTTCGGCGGTTATTAAAATACTTTTCTATGGGAGTAAATTCAAGGGGACGTTCCTTAACCTTAGGGCAATCGGTCCTAATTTGTACCCGGTAAATATTTAACTGTCGCATCCGTACGAATCCGACAGAATGATAGACTTTGTGTGCATGATTTTGTTCCAAAACCTCAAGGTAAACGCGCTTTAAACCAGCACGTCTAGCTACATCGAGTTCTATGCGCATTAATGCAGTGAAAAATCCTTTGCGACGATAATCTGGATCGATGCAGGCTCCTGCAATCCATCCATCGGGTCCGTCTAAGGACAGCAAAGCAAACCCGGCAATCTTATCATCCACAACAATGGCCCTGGAATGTTGCAGGGAAACTTGGCTTAGATCAAGCCAAACCCTCATGTATTCAGGAGTATAGGACATATTGTAATAATACCCTTGCCAACAGCGGTTCCAAATCTCCATCATTTCATTCAAACTAATATGTGTAAGCGTGGATATTCGAATATTTCCCATGATTAAGCATCACTTCATTTTCTAAAGTATTTTAAAAAATTAATCTTTCTGCTAATCAATTCTCTTATACTGGTCTAATTTCCTGCATACCATTCCAAGGATTGCCAAAGATTAGAAGGAGTAGGGTTTCTAGAGGGCGAATATATTACTTTCGCATATTATCAAGGATAAAGCTAACTATTAACGTATACGAAAGGCTGGTAAAGTATGAAAACGTCCATTATTACAACTGAGGAACATCAGTTTGCCCAAGAACTGCTTGCTTTTATCGATGATTGCCCATCTTCCTTTCACGTCGTTGAAAGTGTGAGGAGGATGTTGGCAAACAGAAGGGATACTGATTCACCATCTTGCCGAAGCCCTGGACTGTCAACCAGAAGATATCTTAGACTTTGACCTTTTTCTCTATGAATATCAGAAAGGTTGTTTGACCGGACTTCAACAAGAGTTTATCTCAAGCGGACGGCTTGATGATTTGGCGATGATCCACGCTGGAGCTTGGGCGCTTGCAAAAGCAAAGCCCGCTATGATGACGCAGGTTCTGGCCTGTTTTGATAATGAAGAGTGTGGAAGCACTTCCAAGCAAGGGGCAGCTTCTCCGTTTCTGGCCCATGTTTTAGAACGCATCCTCTTAGCACAAAAAAAAGACCGAGAAACATATTTCCAAGCCTTGGCACATTCATTTCTTATTTCGGCGGATATGGCCCATGCGCTTCACCCCAACGCCGGAGAAAAGCATGATCCGGTGAATCACCCGATCCTCAATGGTGGTCCTGTTCTAAAAATAAGTGCTAATCAAAGTTACACCACCGATGCCGAATCTGCTGCTGTGTTCGCATCCCTCTGTCAGCGTGCCGGGGTACCCTTCCAAAAATTTGTGAACCGTTCCGATGAACGAGGGGGATCAACCATTGGCCCAATCTCCAGCACTCATCTGGATATACGTTCCGTAGATATCGGAAACCCTGTCTTAGCGATGCATTCTGTAAGAGAGCTTGGGGGAGTTAAAGACCACTTGGCTATGGCCAAGGTGTTTGCTACGTTCTATGAAACTGTGTAAACGAAACTTACTTCAACTCTTGGATAGCCTCTCTTCCCACACCAGTTCGTCTCCAGGTTGGGTGCCGGTCGCCTTTCCCCATCCTGCAGGGAGTTCAATGATACTGGAAGCATTCCGAATGCGGGGCGAGATTTTCCAAGGACCTAGATCGTCAATCAGAGTACACACAAGTCCCGCTTTATCGATGAACCACACTGAAAGCGGAAACTTCATACCCATCATATGCACTTGCTGACAAGGTTTGAGCCAAAGCCCTTCCCCCGGCATTAAACAAGGGCGTCCCAGCAATCCGCGGAAACGGGACCAAAATGAATCTGCTTTCCATACCCTCTCCGCTACTATTTGCCCAGTGCGCAGGTTACGTAATCGCCCTGATTTCATCGCCACATCTACTCTCACTTCGTTATTTTTGCTTAAACATATCTATAATCTGGATAACAGCCGGTCCTAGAACAATAATGAATATGCTTGGGAAGACAAAGAAAACCAAAGGAATCATCATTTTAACTGGAGCCTTTTGGGCCTTTTCTTCTGCTCGTTGTCGCTGCTTCTGCCTTATTTGTTTCGCCTGATTGCGCAGAACGCCCCCGATAGATATTCCCAATTGATCCGCTTGTACGAGTGAAGCAACCACATTGCTGAGATCTTCAGCTGGCTTGTTACGCTTAGCTAAGTCTCGTAGAGACTCCCTGCGCGGGCGTCCCATCTTAATTTCCTGAAGTACCCGCAGAAATTCTTCCGCAAGAACGCCTTTTTGTTTTTCCACCACTTTAAGTAAGGCAGCATCGAACCCAAGGCCAGCTTCCACACTAACGGTTAAAAGATCAAGTACATCCGGTAAAGTATGCTGAATTTCCTTTTGGCGTTGTTTGGCTTTTGCTTTCAACCAGGAATTAGGAAATATATAGCCAATCAATAAGCCGATGATCCCCATCTCTAACCGCTGTAAAATTTCTGAGTTCATCAAGGAAAATATCCCGAAAAACAGAAGTGAAAGTAAGACGCTCAGCGCGTATTGTAACCCGTTCCACTCCGTTTCTTCCCATTGTCCAGATAATCCGGCAGCGCTAAGCTTCGCTGTCGTTTGTTCTAGTTGTCCTTTGCGGGCCCACCGTGTTAAGAGATGGGCAAATTGATGGAGCAGCGGGCGCAGCATCCGTTCACTCAACGGGCGGATATCTTCTTCTACCGTCATTTCTCCCTGTCCCAAAGCTCGCGAAATTCGTTCTTGGGTCTTACTTTCTTGCTTACCTGAAAAAAGCCCCATCAGAGTGAAACAAACGGCACCGAATATGCTAACTATAGTAATGAATAATGCCATGAGGCTCACTCCTTTGTTTCGCGTTTCAGATCTCGATAGTAATGATCTTGCGAATGATTAAAAAACCAATAAATTGGGAGGTAAGGCCTCCGGCAAGCATTGCCCAACCGAGCGGATTCGTAAACAGTACCGCCAGATAACTAGGATTGAGCACACTCAGAACAGCTGCAATACCAAACGGCAGGGCGGCAATAATATATCCAGACACCCGACCTTGGGCAGTGAGGGTTTTGATTTCTTGTTGGATGCGAAGGCGATCCTGGATCGTTGCATGAATATTTAGGAGGACTTCTGCTAAATTCCCTCCAGCTTGACGCTGAATCAGCATAGCAGTCACGAGCAGATCTAAGACATCGCTGCCGACCCGTTCAGATAAATGGATCAACGCTGTTTCCGTGGCAGCTCCGTAGGTCATTTCTCGCAAAGCAAGATGGAATTCCCCTGAAATAGGATTAGGCATTTCTTGACTGACCATTTCCATAGCTTGTAAGAGACTAAAACCTGACCTTAGGGAATTGGCCAAAACTAGCAAGGCGTCTGCTAGCTGATTGTTAAATTGACGGCGTTTCTTTTTCTGGGCTGATTTTAGCCATAACCGGGGAAGTATCCCCCCTACGACAGCTAAAAGAATCCCTGCATATATTTTTTGGGTGAGCATCAGGCCCATGAGAAAAAAAAGAATGGTTAAAAAGGCTTGGAGAACCAAAAATTCCCCACCTTTGAGTGGAATATTTCCACGGATCAATTCTAGGTCAAGTCCCTCGCTCCAATGACGTGGAGCGAAGCGGCCTAAGAGTGTAAGCAGGTGTTTTATGTCTCTTTTACTTGTCCCCGTATTTAACGGAGCACGCAACGCTGTAAACCGCCGAAGTTTAGCTTCGAGTGTTTCATCTCTGCGCACAAGGGCAAGGATTCCGAGGTAGGTCGCTAAAAATGTGGCTAGTACTGAAATAAGTATGATAGTTTGCGCCATCCCTTTAACCATACTCGCCCTCCTAACATCGGACATTATTAAGGAAACTGTTAATTTGAAAATATATCGTCCGGTAAAATTTGCCCTGCAGCTATCAGTTTATCAATAAAATGTGGTCTAATTCCAGTCGCCCTGAAATGCCCTTGGACCTTACCTTGCTTGTCCATTCCTGTTTGTTCAAAACGATATATGTCTTGAAGCACAATCACATCTCCCTCCATCCCTAGGACTTCAGTTATATGAGTTAATTTCCGACTTCCATCACGCATACGACTCTGCTGGACAATAACATCTAAAGCACTGGAAATTTGTTCGCGAATCGCCCTAACTGGGAGGTCCATCCCGGCCATTAGTACCATGGTTTCTAAACGGGAAAGCATGTCGCGCGGAGTATTGGCGTGCCCAGTGGTCAGCGAGCCATCGTGACCAGTATTCATAGCTTGTAACATATCGAGGGCTTCTCCACTGCGAACTTCGCCCACAATGATCCGTTCTGGTCTCATCCGCAAAGCGTTGCGTACTAGATCTCGGATCATAACCGCCCCTTTACCCTCAATGTTCGCCGGACGAGTTTCCAGGGTGACTACATGGGTTTGACGGAGTTGTAGTTCGGCAGCATCTTCGATAGTAATAATTCGTTCGTCCTCCGGAATATACGCGGAGATGACCCCTAAGGTTGTCGTTTTCCCTGAACCCGTCCCCCCGGAGACAATAATATTCAAACGGGATTTAACACAAGCATTGATGAATTCCGCCATTTCAGTCGTCAAGGTACCGAAGCCTACAAGGTCTTCCATACCAAAGGGAACTTTAGAAAACTTTCTAATCGTAAGAATCGGCCCATTTAAGGACAAGGGGGGAATGATCGCGTTAATCCTGGAACCATCGGGTAAGCGCGCATCAACCATGGGCTGACTCTCATCAATGCGCCGGCCTAAAGGGGCAACTATTTTTTCAATAATATGCAAGACATGAGCATCGTCGTAAAAGGTCACCCCTGCCAGTTCTAGTTTACCTTTCCGTTCAACATACACCTGGCGAGGTCCGTTCACCATGATTTCATTGACAGTAGGGTCTTGCAGTAATGGTTCAATCGGACCAAACCCTAAGATTTCATCCATAACCTCTTGCACTAGGCGCTGGCGTTCCATCCGTGGCGGAGTTAACCCCAAGGCATCAGCCTTTGCGTCAAGTGTCTGCTCAACAATCGGGTGCAGTGTCTCGGAATTGAGATCTTGAATGTTAATCTTATCTAAAGCTTGGATAACTTCATGATGCACGGTACTTTTAAACTCACGCCAGGGATCAATTATTGAACTGGGACGAACCGTTCGGAGCTCATTCCTAGACTCCTCATGCGGTTGAATCTTCTCTTTTTCTAAGCGTTTAAGTAACGACATTACTCATCCCTCCCTAAAATCCGAACACCCTGCGAAGTTTCTTAATGTGACTCTGATTTGGTCTCCTTTGCTCCTTCGCAAGCTTTGTCTCGACGGCATCAGTTAAAGTAAGTTTTTCAGCCATAGTTCGGATCGCCTCAGAAGCCTTGCTTTGAGGGTATTTCGTTACAAAAGGTACGCCTTGATTGAGCGCTGCTACAAGAGCTCGCCCGTCGCTCGGGATTTCATGGCTTATTTTGAAATCGAGACTCTTTTCCACATCATGGGGATCCATTCCCATTTCTTTACTGGTGCGGTTAAGAACGACTTGCACTTTGGGAGTATGATGAAGCCCTTCAATAACCTCAAGGCTCAGTTTAGCATTTTTAAGGGTCGGTACGTCCATGGCGACAACAAGCCAAATTTGAGTTGCCATATCGAAGCTTACCAAACTCACTTCTTCAAATCGACTAACGTTATCACAAATAATATAATCAAATTCATTTTTAACTTCGCTTAGAATTTTCTCCACGTGCTCAGCTGTAACCAATTCTGCATACTCTGGCCGCGTCGGAGCAGCCAAGACTTGTAAACCAGATGAATGGGTTAAAAAGTAAGAGTGGATCTCGGAATACTTAATTGGCCCTGATTCGATTAAGTCGGCAATCGATCGTTTGGGAACAAGATTTAAAAAGACTGCTACATCTCCGAATTGAAGATTAAGGTCCATTAATAGAACGCGCCATTTTCCAGAACTCGCCAATTGAACTGCCAAGTTGGTAGCCAATGTTGTTTTCCCGACACCTCCCTTGGTACTGAAAAACGAGATAATTTCTCCATTCCGTTTCTTAGGGTCGACGTACACCTTGGGCTTCTCTCCTATAGCCTCTTTTCTCTGTTGATCCATTTTATACACCTTGGAGATAGCACTTGCCAGTTCATCTCCAGTAAAGGGTTTGACAATATATTCTCGGGCTCCAGCCATCATAGCCCGACGCAAATATGCCTGCTCCTCTTGAACTGACATTATAATCACTGAACTTTCCGGTACCCGAAGAGCCATGAGTTCTGTTGTCCGTATGCCATCCATTTCTGGCATATTAATATCCATTAAAATAATATTCGGCCGTTTTTCCTCAGCTATTAGAATTGCTTCGGAACCAGATCCTGCCTCGCCCACCACCTCTATATCCTCTTCAAACTGGAGAAGTCGCCGGATACTGTCCCGGGTTTCGCTAATATCGTCGACAATCAATACGCTGATGCAATTCATTGGCAACCTCTCCTTACTTATAGTTATTAATATAGTTGGGATCCAAAAACACATTTCCACTAACAGGAGCATCTTGCCTAATTTCAGAATTCGCAGGGTTACGCAATAACAAGCGGAGACTTCCTTTTTCACTAGCGAAGGTGACTGCCATCGCTTGAGGTACGCTCACAGCTAATGTATAAGATTTGGTGTCAACCTTGGCTTTATCTCCTGCTATACTTTCTCCTACGCTTAAGACTAGAACATCCTGAGCAGCCAAGGTTGTTGCGGTCACGGGCGGCATAGTAGAGTCTTTAATATCCATGGTCACTAGGATATCGACATGATCTCCTGGTTTAACTGCATAACCCACTCCGCTGACTAACCCTATAGGAATCGCCAACGCCCTTTTTCCGTCCGGGACTGTGAGAGCGGTTGTACCTCCTACCTCAATCCCTTTACCTAAATCCTGAGAACTGGGGCGTTCTAGCATTGCACTGACAACTAAGTCTCCCGGTGATAGATTTAGAAGCGCTACGGAACCCACGACATTTTGAATCGTAGAGAATCCGCCTTGAGGGAAACCTTGTGCCGGAACATCCTTAACGTCCAACTGACTAGCCTCAATGACAGATCGGGCGGGGATGTTCGTCTTTACGCTCACCAATGGTTTGAGTATAATGGATGGGTTTCTAGTCGCACCGTTCAGATAGATATACATTGATCCGGCTGCGATCAGCCCACAAATCAGTGCCAAAAGAACAAAGCCTTTGCGTTGCATGTTGATCACCCCTCAGTTTAATTTGCGACGAGTTTCGGCGTGTATAAACCGAAATCAGTGCTCGCTACCCCATTTTCCATGTCCTGTTCTGACTTTAATAGATCAGACAGGCTAGTCGAGGTCTGGCTATTTGATGCGAATGCCCGTATAAACCAACCTGTTACGACAGAATCGTTGCCGTTTCCGGCAACCCCTTCAAGCAAGAAAGCAGCAAATCCTACAATTTGTACCTCTTGAATAGAAGTACCACTTTCAGAAATGATCTTGACAATAGGGATATACACAATTTGAGGGGCATTATTATCATAATCACTGATTGTATTCTTCGGAACGCGAGTGTCGCGACTTAAGCGAGTATTAATTCCCTCTGCTGTTGGACCACTCATATTCCCGTGTTTGACATTCAGAATCTGTCCTACACGTAAAGTACCCTGATACCCGTTGGCCAAATCGTTTTCATACGTGTTGGCACCAGTACCCGTAAGTTCCAAAGCGCCGAACCAACCGGGAGTTGCAGGTGCTTCTCCAGATTTTTCAACAGCATTATTTTTGCTGTCATCAAAGTACCAATCAGAGGTTCCAGACCCTCCTCCGGATTTAAGCACATACTCCTGTCCATAAAAAAAATCTTGTTCCTGAATACTAAGAGGAACTGCTCCGGACAGCCCTGTGGGTGGCACCATCATAGCCCTTGCTGAAACTGAAATCTGTTCTTCAGTAATTCCCCAAATCCGGGCAAAAAAAGTTGGGACTTGTTGAGTTGCTTGAACGATAATTTTGGCGTTATTTACCTCAAAGGTTACCGTAACGTCAGAAGCCCCATTTCGGGCGGCATAATCAATAGCTATAATTTTGGCATCAGTGGGGTTGCTCGGAAGTTCCTGGGCACCAGCAAGGGCTGCTGCATCAACTGAATTTTGAAGATGGGCCTTTTGAGCATACATTAAGCCTACATCTGTTACAAGGGCACAGAACCCAAGCAAGGTGGTTAAAGCCAAAGCAACCAACACGACAACACTCCCACGTTCCTTTTGATGAACGTCTATATTGCTAAGCCCTTGGCGAATCTTTATTTGAAACATGACCACTCCTCCGTTCTACAGAATGGACACTACGAATTTTCTATTCCTGGCGCATAACAACGCTCGCACTTACTACAACTGGATTAGATATTACATTGCTAATTAGAGGGATAACTAATTGAACTGGATAACTGACTTGTATCGTAACCCCTTGCCCAGACTGTCGTTGACTTTGCGACGGTGTAATTGTGATCGTTAGGCTCGCAGGATCAAGAGAAACTGCTGCATTTTTGATGGAACTATTGATAGCGAGATCCGTTCCTCCGATGGTTGCTATCCGCCCGCCCTCCCTAGCAGCATTGCTAACTGTGATATAAGCGTAGCCGACACGCCCCATCTCAATCACGCCAAACAGTAACAGGAAAAAAAGTGGCAAGACAAGGGCCATCTCAACTAAAGCTTGGCCGTTCTCTGATTTCCGGAGTCTTCGTATCATGACCATCCCCCTCCCAGGGGCAAAAACAAAGCGATCAGTGTCCCTAAGGCGATGGCAATTCCGTAGGGGAATTTTTCTTGTCGCACATTGTTCATGGCTTCGCTTAAATGCTGAGGTTTTTGAAAAATGGGCAGAAACAGCAGGAAGTGCTTAAGTGTATTTCCCAGGGCTTTACGGCGAGTAAGCAGAAAAGCCGAGATGAGGCCTCCGATAACGGCTCCGTATAGAAAACTGGTAAAGACGAAATAGGCACCGCCAAAAGCTCCTATCACCGTAAGTAACTTCACGTCCCCTGCACCCATCCCGCCCACGAGATATGGTAGAAGGAGTAGAACAAAACCGAGAGCTGCCCCCACGAGACTGCTCGTTAATCCGGAAATTCCCGCCTGAAACATGTGGAGCAGGAGCGCAATAAAAAAGGCGGGAACGAGCAGTTTGTTATAGATCTTATGTTCACGCCAGTCGGTGAAGACAGCGATGCTTAATGTCAATCCTAGAGCGACCTCATTCACTCCCATAGTGGCTCCCCCTTTTTGAGTAAAGAACCCTACTGCGGGCAGTAGGGTTCTGAGTTGTTTCGCTGAATTAATAAGCAATTGGTTAAGGCTTTAGTTACAGATGTTTTAAGTTGTAGTAGGTACGACAAGCTTATCCGATACTCCAGTAAAAATATCTGCAATTTTAGGACCCAAAATTACAAGTGCAGCAATGACTACGACCGCTATGAGTGCGAGAATGAGTCCATACTCAGTCATTGCTTGTCCTTCTTCATCGTTAAAGAGTCCCATTAACTTTGCTTTCATCTCAATATCCCCCTTTATTTTCTGGCGATCCAGTGTGTTTCTTGATCTCATTATAGATCCAAGTTGTGCGATCAGATATATGCCAATAGTCACAACAGAAGGTAGAGTTAGTCCTATTCTTTAGTCCTAAATTTGATTTCCTCATAGGAGCGAGGATTTTTATCCTTTTTATACAAGGGAAGAGACAGGTTTTTATCTTTTAGATTTGAACATAAATAAGGTAGAGCCAAAAACGGCCCTACCTCATCTTTCAATGTTAATTCTTTTTAGACTATGTTCCCTGTTTCAGTTCTCTTATGCCCCACATCCACTTGTGTTACTACTGAAGTGTCAATAGACAGCTCTGTAAAAACGCTGTGGCATGATCACTATGAACAGCCATGACTTGATCAGTTGATGGACTTATTGAAATGAAGATCGTAACAACCTCATCAAAGTTATATATCCTTTCTCCAGAAGACTGGCAGATTAAATAGCCCTGCTGGTTGAATAAGGCTTCAAGTCTCTGCATACCCAAAATACGATCCGGTAGTGTCTCAACATCGAGGTCCAACATAGTCATCCCCCATTTCGCCTAAATCAGTGAAAGGCCTATCGGGTTATTATTATGCGTTAGTGCCTTACTTTATTTATGGCAGGAGGACAGTATTTTATATCTGAAAATTTATCCATTGAAACAGTAGAATATCCTTGATCTATTCCAGAGACTCGTTTAAGAGCACCATGTGTATATGATCTTCCCACCGACCGTTTATCTTTAGATACTTTTTAGCCAGTCCCTCATTATAAAAGCCTAATTTTTCTACAACTCTCAGAGAGGCTGCATTATGAGGCATTATATTAGCCTCAATTCTATGTAACTTCAATACATTAAACGCATAATCTATAACCTTTTCCAGTCCCTCAGTCATATAGCCCTTATTAATATTATTCTGATCCATTTTGTAACCTAAATGACAAGACTGGAACGCGCCCCGGACAATGTTGTTAAGTGCGATGGAACCTAGGACATAATCTAAGGCTATGTCCTCCTGCTTGAAAAACCAGACTTTAAAGAGTCTACCCTCTTTGATCGTTTCGAGTTCATCGAGTATTTCACCTGTCAAATAATTGGTGTATTTTAACTATAATTTCAGGCTTGACATTTGACTTATAATGGTTTATTAGTTATACTAAAATAAACTCGTTAGTACTTGTGGATTTGCGCAGACCTTCTCGATTGCCTGAGGCTATGGGAAGACTTTTCTGAACTTCCCATGCAGCGGGTAATAAAATTGCGGAGGTTTTTTAATGTTTAACGACAAAATTTTAGGTTGTAAAGATTGCGGCCGTGAGTTTGAATTCACAGCGTCAGAACAAGAGTTTTATGCAGAAAAAGGGTTTACTAATGAACCCGGACGTTGCCCAGAATGCCGCGCAGCCAGAAAAGAACAAACCAGAAATAGCGGCGGTGGCGGCGGATATTCTCGTCAACCACGCGAAATGTTCCCTGCTATTTGTGCTACTTGTGGGAAAGAAACCACAGTACCTTTCCAACCTTCTGGTGACAAACCAGTATATTGCCGCGACTGCTACCAACCACGAGCACGCAACAATTGGTAAACTGATTATTATAGAAACTAGAAACCTTCCTTGGCTTAAATGCCTAGGAAGGTTTTTTCATTAAGTTCACTCTGAACTATTATCACGTACTTTTTCAAAAGCTGAAGGAATGCCAAACGGTTCCCTAGGGGGACGTGGACCGAAGAACTGGAAGTAATGGCATTCCAGCCGGCCAGTATAAAGCTTCCGACTTTTGTCCCAACGTCGACCGATTAATCGTTCTGGAAATTGGTGAGTGGTAAGCATATGAAGAGACCAGTTTTCCAAGCGATTAAACGTTTCACCGAGTTCAGTATAAAGTGCTTCGACCTCTGAGACATCCCCAATTCGTTCTCCATAGGGTGGGTTGGCAATCATATGCCCGTATTTAAATCGAGATCGCACGTCTGCTACTGGAAGTCGTTGAAAGTGGATTACTTCGTCCACCCCTGCCTCAAGGGCGTGTGTGCGGGCTAAGGCCAAAGCGTTAGGATCAATATCTGAACCGTAGATATGTAAAGGTACGTTGCGCTTCCAAAGGTCGAGTGCTTCCTGCCAAGCTTCTTGCCAGAGTGCTTTGGGAATTCTGGGCCATTTCTCTGCTGCAAAACTTCGTTTGAGGCCTGGTGCCCGGTTTTGGGCAATAAAGGCTGCTTCAATAGGAATGGTTCCTGTCCCGCAAAAAGGGTCTATTAACGTGCGGTCTTTGTTCCAGAAGCTTAATTGAATCATTGCCGCCGCCAAAGTTTCCTTTAACGGTGCTTGTCCAGCAAGTTGCCGGTATCCGCGCTTGTGTAAACCTAAACCAGATGTGTCTATGGTCAGTGTAACAATATCATTGAGCAAGGCAACCTCAATCTGATAACGGGGTCCCGTCTCTTCAAACCAGCTCCCGCCATAGCTTTCCTTGAGGCGTTCCACAATTGCCTTTTTAACAATAGCTTGGCAATCGGAAACACTAAACAGTTGGGATTTAATAGATTTCCCTTGGACAGGGAAATTCGCATCCTTGGGAAGCCATTCCTCCCAGGGTAAGGCTTTTGTCTGCTCAAAAAGCTCTTCGAAGGTTCGAGCTTTGAATGAGCCCATTTTAAGAAGAACACGGTCAGAACTACGTAGCCAGAGGTTTGTACGGCAAATCCCCAGTTCATCAGTGGTGAAAGTGACTCTCCCGTTTTCGACTGTTAGGTTATCATAACCGAGTTTTTTTAGTTCACGAGCCACAATGGATTCCAAACCAAAAGCGGCCGTTGCAATCAGCTCAATTTCTGCCATTTGGATTCAACCTCTCTTATATTAAACGATAATACGCTACACATCATACACATATTAAACCGTCTAATTTGCTAGTATTCATATCCTGTCTATCATAAGTGGTGTAAGCGAATATGGCAAGTCTGATAGTACTTACAGCTACACAATGGTAATGGTAGTTCTAATCTATTAAAAAGGACGGCTCATTCAGAGCCGCCGTGGTACGTTATCCTCTCCTCGGCTTAACTAAGCAAGCCCAGTTCCCTTTTTGTGCGTTCTGCCATTTGTTTAAGCATTCTTTCTCTATCGCTATTATATAACGGCCCATAAAACACTATCCCGTACTTTTCGAGAATTTTCACTTCTATTGCTTTTCTAGTGCGCCCTATTTCAGGGATATACTGAGATTTCCTTTTGGCTTTGTGAAATTTTGCGTGATGAGCAATATCAATAAATACTGCAAGATTTGCAGTTCTGTCATCGTCATTGACCTCGTTTAGATGATGTACAATTTCGGTTTCTTTTAATTTTCGGTCTAAGTATCTCTCAATTATTAACCTAGAGATCTCCATTGTTTCGTTTTCGCTAGTCACTGCAATGTTGTCGCTCATTAGTTGTTGACTCCTTTCAAAGTATTACTCAAATAAAAACAAGCAACAGCTCTTGGGATAGAATTACGTATTATCCCGCCAAGCAAATTGCTCTAATATATAAGGTAGAAAAAAATTTGATTTGTTTACTTATTTAGTATACTATAGTTTACTCATAATCTCAACTTTTTTTAGTTTTCGTTTGTAAGAGACATAAGAACATTCTAAGCATTAGATCGGCAAATCTGGGTTATCCTAAGTCAAACAGATATATGCACCTACTCCAGTGAAAGGAGATTACCTAAATGAGTGATAAGAAAAAGGTTCCCACAAGTGCTACCAATAATTCTAAGGACCGGGTTTAAACCCGGCCTTTCTGTACCCGTCAGTTTAAAAAACTTTCTGGAAAGGTCCCAAAGACTATGCCTTTGCGTAGATTTCAATGATTTTCACAATGACCTCTACTGACTTTTCCATGGCGAATGTTGGGATAAACTCATATTTACCGTGGAAATTATGCCCGCCGGTAAAGATATTTGGGGTAGGTAAGCCCATATAGGAAAGTCTTGCCCCATCTGTTCCGCCACGAATCGGGCGAATATCTGGAACGACTCCCACTGCTTCCATCGCTTTTGAAGCATTGTCCACAAGGTGTATAAAAGGCTCAATCTTTTCTTTCATATTGAAATATTGATCTTTAAGCTCAACGATAAATGTATCTTTTCCGTATTTATTATTGAGCCTGTTGGCAATATTAATCATTAATTCTTTTCTCTTTTTAAAAGAAGGCAGGTCGAAATCCCGTATGATATAACGAAGTACAGCGTTTTCAACATCCCCTTGAATATTAGTTAAGTGATAAAACCCTTCATATCCTTCCGTCTCTGCTGGTGTCTCATCCTTAGGTAGTTGATCGACATATTCCTGAGCCAGTAGAATGGCATTAATCATTTTCCCTTTGGCAGAACCGGGATGAATATTTCTCCCTTGGATACTTATTTTTGCTCCTGCGGCATTAAAATTTTCATATTCTAGTTCTCCAATTGGTCCGCCATCTATGGTGTATGCAAAATCCGCTCCGAATTTTGCAATATCGAAGTGATCTGCCCCTCTCCCCACTTCTTCATTTGGCGTAAAAGCAATGCATATTTTACCGTGCAATAGTTCTGAATGGTTTTTCAGATAGTCCAGCGCTGTCATAATTTCGGCAATCCCAGCTTTATCGTCTGCCCCCAACAGGGTCGTACCATCCGTTGTAATCAGCGTTTTACCCTTATAGTTTAGAAGTTCGGGGAAATCCTGCGGAGATAATACGATATTCTTCTCATTATGAAGTTTGATGTCTAAACCGTTATACTCTTCAATAATTTGAGGATTCACTCCCTGACCGCTCATATCAGGGCTTGTATCCAGATGGGCGATAAAGCCGAGGGCTGGGATTTGTTTATTCGTATTTGCCGGCAACTTAGCCATCACATAGCCATTTCCGTCTAAAGAGACATCTTCCAGATTCATGGCCTTTAATTCTTCAACTAGAATTTTGGCGAACTCTATTTGTCCTAGAGTTGACGGAACTGTATCCTCTTCACTAGACATAGTATCAAATTTGATATACTTTAAAAATCTTTCTATAACGGTTGTCATTCTTAATCCTCCGACATCTCGATTTATACGTTAAGTAAGCCTTATTCCGAAATATTCAGACCACAACAGTTCCTTTATGCACTAATTCTAGAAATAACTACAAAAAGCCTTCTTTTTATTTATATTACCTCAAAATATTTAAAAATTATGTCGTGTGTCTCTATAACTAAAATTATTCTTGTATCTCCACTTATAGTACCTATTCTATTATGTTTCAGTAGCACAGATATCATGTGGCTGAAAAAAAATAATTCTGTCACCTTTTCTTGAAAAGTAAATATCATGTAAAGAAAAATTGGTGAATAATGCTCTACATACTGCTTAGATTGAGGTGATTGTATGAATTATAAGTTGTCGCGCTCAAATTTCAGAAATCTAATTGTAGGTGCTGACGCAAAGGTCCCCCTCTATAACGGTCACAGTCAATTTGCTACAGCCATCAACTTCGATAACGCGGCTTCAACTCCTCCCTTTGTTTCAGTCATGGAGGAAATAGTAAAATTTTCAGCAATGTATTCTTCTATCCATCGTGGCACTGGTTATAAATCACAGTATTCTTCCCAACTCTTTGAAGAAGCAAGGGCAATCGTCCTAGAATTTGTCAATGCCGATCCTCACCATGACACTGTAATTTTTGTAAAAAATACAACAGAGGCAATTAATAAATTATCTTATCGTCTCTGGAACGGAAACAAGAAAAGCGTCATTTTATCGACCTGGATGGAGCACCATTCTAACGATCTCCCGTGGAGAAACAAATTTCAAGTGGATTATGTGCCAACGGATTCCCTAGGGAAATTAAGCCTGGAAAATTTAGAGTATAAATTAAAAAGACATAAGGGTAACGTGAAACTCGTAACCGTGACCGGAGCCTCCAATGTTACGGGCTATGTAAATCCAATACATAAAATAGCTGAACTGGCCCACCTTCATAATGCAAAAATACTGGTCGATGGAGCTCAGCTGGTTCCTCATCATCCAGTTAACATGAAACCAAAAAATCCACTCCACCACATCGATTATCTTGCATTTTCCGCTCATAAAATGTATGCGCCCTTTGGTACTGGAGTACTCATTGGTCCACAGGAAACATTTAAGCAGGGTATTCCAGAATTCGTAGGTGGAGGCACTGTAGAAACCGTGACCCATGATTGGGTAGTATGGGATAAGCCACCTCATAAGGAAGAAACTGGCACCCCTAACGTTATGGGGGTTGTTGCTCTCGTGGCAGCGATTAAAACCTTAACAGCCATAGGTATGAGAAACATCGACGACTATGAGAATGAGCTTACTAACTATGCCAACTTGAAGCTGAAATCAATCCCTGCGATCACGCTATATTCTCATACCGGCCCAGGCGAACCCAGAATTGGAGTTATACCTTTTAATATTAAAGGAATAGCTCATGAAAGAGTTGCAACTATTCTATCAGATGAGGCAGGCATCGCGGTTCGTACCGGTTGTTTTTGTGCCCAACCCTATATTCAACAGCTTTTAGCCATTTCTCCTAAACAAATGGAGTTCTACAAACATAACCCGAACGCGCCCCGCCCTGGTGTGGTTCGATTAAGCTTCGGCTTATACAATGACTTTAGTGAAATCAACGCTTTAACCCACTTGCTAGAATTAATCACAAATCGCCCTACAACTTATAGTCATCGAATGTTATAAAATTCCTATTTCTACAAATAATAAGGTTTGTAGAAAAACACAGAAAGCGGTGCCTAAATTGAACAAAAAAATGAACATCCTGATGTTTAGTGGAGACTATGATAAAGCTTTAGCAGCGCTGGTACTTGCCAACTCTGCCCGAGAGTTGGAGGTCGACGTTACCATGTTTTTTGCGTTTTGGGGGCTTTTTCTAGTTCGCGACCCTGAAAAAGGGACTTCCGAAGATAAAAGTTTATACGAAAAAATGTTCGGAATGGTAACTCCCAAAGGACCTGAGGAGTTGCCCCTCTCAAGAATGAACATGGCCGGACTTGGAAAACAAATGCTTCTGGAGATGATGGAAGATGACACGACCCCCTCTCTGACAGACTTTCTAAATGGAGCGAGGAAAAAGGGGGTAAAATTTTATGGGTGTAAATTGTCCGTTGAAGTCATGGGCTTTACAGAAGATGAACTGTTACCAGAAGTTAAAGTCATCACAGCAAAAGAATACTTAGCCGATGCCCTGGCCTCTGACCTTCAGCTCTTTATCTAGTTACTTCGTACTTAGTCCTAAAGCTTCTTTGGCCAGCCGGTCTACGTAATCATTAAAGCGATCTCCTGAGTGACCAGCAACTTTTTTAAATTCGTAAAGCCCCTGATGTGCTTTCATAAACTCGACGTATGCTTGGGTAAACTTGTTTTTCGCTTGCCAATCCCCGGTAACCCAGTGAGAGATCCCAGAATAGTCGTGATAGATTAGGATACGAGCATTAATTATTTTAGCTTTTTCCACAGCATGTTGTACAGCTGCCAATTCTCCAGCGACATTTCTCATACTTGCCGCCTCGAGATCTTCCCCGACCCCATTACTTTCAAATACTACCTCTTCATCCTTGATAAAGGCATAAGCATAAGAATACCTTCCATTGAAATAGCTTCCATCTGTATAGACTTCATAGTCAATATCGCCTATGGAATCGGGCGGTTCATTTGCTGTAGCTTTTACATTAAGCTCATTGGGGAACCTTCCCCTACCATTTAGCCACTCCAGAGCTTCAGTTTTCGTTTCAAACCCTTTAAACACAGCTCCTTTGTAACCCTTGACTGACGCTTGACATTCCGTCCAATTATTGAAGATTCCTACTTTAGACCCTTCTTTAACTACGTAGTAATTTTTTTTACCCAAAGCTTGTCCCCTCCTTAACCGTAGTAATCCATGACCTTGTGTTCTAGCCACTGATACCTTGTGAATGCGATGAATGATATTCTTCCAATAATAAGATAATAGGTTAAAGTTGAACAAAATACAAACCTCAAATGAAGGAGGACTGACCCTTTGACTAAAGTAATGAAAACTATGGATGGAAATCAAGCCGCGGCATTAGCCTCTTATTCCTTAACCGAGGTAGCCGCGATCTTCCCGATTACACCCTCTACTCCGATGGCTGAGGGTGTCGACGAATGGTCTGCGCATGGAATGAAAAATTTATTTGGTCAATCTGTTATAGTGTCCGAACTGCAATCTGAAGCTGGAGCTGCTGGCGCCTTGCACGGTTCACTAGCCGCTGGAGCTCTCACAACGACCTACACCGCTTCACAAGGGCTTCTCTTAATGATCCCCAATATGTACAAAGTTGCGGGAGAACTATTGCCAACAGTGTTCCATGTGTCAGCTCGTGCTCTTGCTGCGCATGCTTTATCCATCTTTGGCGACCACCAGGATGTTATGGCTTGTCGGCAAACCGGCTTTGCCTTACTTGCTTCTTCAAGTGTTCAAGAAGCTCATGATTTAGCTTATACTGCTCATCTTTGCACGATTAAATCTCGAGTTCCCTTTTTGCATTTTTTTGACGGGTTTCGAACCTCACATGAGATTCAAAAGATCGAACTAATCGATGAACAGGATATCGCCAAGATTGTTGATTGGGAGGGGATTCGAACCTTTCGTGACCATGCTTTAACACCGGAACACCCAGTCGTCCGTGGGACCGCCCAAAACCCCGACATCTATTTCCAAGGTCGGGAAGTCGCCAACCCTTTCTATAACGCAGTTCCCGATATTGTTCAAAATTACATGCAAGAGATTAAGCAAATTACGGGTAGAGAGTACCATCCCTTTGCATATTATGGTTCCCCAGATGCTGAATATGTGATCGTCGCCATGGGTTCTGTCTGCGAGACGATCGAAGAGACTCTTGACTACCTCATGGCCAAGGGAGAAAAGGTTGGGGTTATTAAAGTTCACCTCTACCGGCCGTTTTCAGGAAAATATTTTTTCAATGTTCTGCCAAAAACAGTCAAAAAAATTGCCGTTCTAGATCGCACGAAAGAGCCGGGATCGCTTGCTGAGCCCTTATGCCTTGATGTCGTTCATCTCTTTTACAATAGTGAACTCAAGCCGCTCATAATCGGAGGTCGTTACGGCCTAGGCTCTAAGGATACCCGTCCTTCCCAGATCATTGCAGTCTATGAAAATCTCAAACAAGCTCACCCCAAAGATGGATTTACTATTGGAATTACAGATGATGTCACGGATACTTCCCTTCCAGAAATAGATCTTGTCGAAACGGCTCCTAAGGGAACCATAAGTTGCAAATTTTTCGGCTTAGGTTCTGATGGGACAGTCGGGGCCAACAAATCTGCTATTAAGATCATCGGAGATAAGACCCCCCTTTATGCCCAAGGGTATTTTTCTTATGACAGTAAAAAATCTGGTGGTACAACCATTTCCCACTTGCGTTTTGGTAAGAAGCCCATAAAATCTACCTACTTGGTGTCTCATGCGGACTACATTGCCTGCCATAACAAATCCTTTATTTACAACTATGATTTATTAAATGGACTTAAGATTAACGGAGCATTTGTTTTGAATTGCCCCTGGAAACCTGAAGAATTAGACAGGGAACTCCCAGCTTCGCTACGCAGACATATCGCCAAAAATAAGATCAATTTCTATATTATTGATGCAGTTAATATTGCCTCCGAAATTGGTCTAGGCGGAAGGATCAATATGATTATGCAGGCTGCCTTCTTTAAGCTAGCCAAGGTTATTCCTGTCGACGAAGCCGTAAACTATTTAAAAGAATCCATTGCTAAAACGTACGGTAAAAAGGGCCAGAAGATTGTGGACATGAATATTGCCGCAGTTGATCGCGGCATAGAACTTTTACAAAAGGTGGCTGTCCCTGAGTCCTGGGCCAATGCTAAAGCAGAGGAAAGCCCGACGCTTGACGAACCTGATTTTATCAAGAACATCCAACGTCCCATGGCTCGAAACGAAGGAGACAATCTTCCTGTCAGTACTTTTGTAGGCATGGAAGATGGCACTTTCCCCTCGGGTACAACAGCCTATGAAAAACGCGGGATTGCTGTCCTAGTCCCTGAGTGGCAACTAGACAAGTGTATCCAATGCAACCAGTGCTCTTTAGTCTGTCCGCACGCCACTATTCGACCCTTCTTGCTAAGTGGCGAGGAGCAGGCCAAGGCCCCAGAAGCTTTCCAAACAAAAAAACCGCTCGGTAGAGGATTAGAAAGCTTTCACTATCGAATCCAAGTCGATCCGTTAGATTGTACGGGCTGTGGCAATTGTGCTGACGTCTGTCCTGCACCAGGAAAAGCCCTAATCATGAAGGAAGCCCAATCTCAAATCGAAGCACAATCCAATAACTGGCACTATACCAGCACCGTTACCGAGAAGAAAGGCCTAGTGGATCCAAAAAGTTTTAAAGGCAGTCAGTTTCTGCGACCGCTCTTTGAATTCAGCGGAGCTTGCCCAGGGTGCGGAGAAACGCCGTACATCAAGCTCATTACTCAATTATACGGAGATCGTATGATGATAGCCAACGCCACGGGATGTTCTTCCATTTACGGAGCCAGTGCTCCTTCAATTCCATATACCACAAATGCAGAGGGCAAGGGTCCTGCCTGGGCGAATTCGTTGTTTGAAGATAACGCAGAATATGGGTATGGGATGTTTCTTGGCGTTAAACAAATTCGAAATAATTTGACGAATTTAGTTAATCAAGCCTTAGAAACCGCCATCCCTGAAAACCTGAAGGCCGCCTTCCACGAATGGCTTGCTGGAAAGGATGATGGTGAAGCTTCAAAAACTGCAACTGAAAAGGTTTTAGACGCCCTAAAAACTGTTCCCGAGTCTGACATGGCGCTCGTCCAAGCAATCTTGGCTAAAAAGGATTACTTTATTAAACGATCACAATGGATGATTGGCGGCGACGGCTGGGCTTATGACATCGGCTACGGAGGATTAGACCATGTCTTAGCTTCTGGAGAGGATATTAACATCCTCGTACTCGACACAGAAGTCTATTCCAATACAGGTGGTCAGTCCTCTAAATCTACCCCGACCGCTGCCGTTGCAAAATTTGCAGCCTCCGGTAAAAAGATACGCAAAAAGGACCTTGGCATGATGGCCATGGGCTATGGCTATATATATGTTGCTCAAATTGCTCTGGGAGCTAATATGAATCAAACGCTCAAAGCACTTATGGAAGCCGAAAATTATAAAGGTCCTTCTTTAGTCATTGCCTACTCTCCGTGCATCAACCATGGAATTAAAACCGGAATGGGGACCTCGATTGCAGAAGAGAAGAAAGCTGTTAATGCAGGATATTGGCATCTCTACCGCTATAATCCCCTTCTACAAGAAGAAGGTAAGAATCCTTTCATTCTGGATTCTAAAGAACCTTCGGGTTCCTTTCAGGACTTTATCCAAGGCGAAGTTCGTTACGCACAACTAAGTTCTACCTTCCCTGATATTGCTGATGAACTGTTTAAGGCAGCAGAACAGCATGCCTTAGAACGATATCAAAGCTACAAACGCTTAACTGAAATGCAGTATTAATGAATACATTGCTAGTAATAGAAGTAGCGGGCGCATAAGTCGCCCGCTACTTCTATTAAATATAGTTTGATGTGTTGTTTTTACCACTGTTCACTATTTCTGATTTGTGTCGACCCATTCTTTAGCATTCCCCACTTCAAGTTCGCTGGGGATGATCACATTCGATACTTTCTTCAATTTGTCGATATTCGCCCAAGCCGCTGTTGTATGTTGTTCGATAGGTCTCAGCAAAGGGCGTGGTTTACAATTTTGGTCACTCATAAATTGGCACTCCTCCTTTATTCATTTATTATGATCAGCCCAAAGGATTAACATTCCAAAAGTTTTAGTAAACCCAAATATTTATTTGGGCTAAATACCTTCTAAGTAGTTCTTAATCCAATTTCTGGCACTACATTAAATATCAAACCCATATTAAGCGAAATTAAATTAACTAAATATTTCGCCAACATAGGAGGATAATTCAATTATATGACGAAAATATTATATACCAAGCTTAATATGCCAAGCTTACGCAATTTGCCCTAATGCCTATTAACCCAAAATATTTTTAAGGGGGAGTAACTATGAAGACTTATCGAGTAAATGTTGGCGAAAAAGGAGAAATCGTTTTACCCCTAGAATTGCGCAATCTCTTCGGGCTTGTTGCTGAGGATACGTTAGATTTATGTGTCGATTCGGAAGGAAAAGTTTTTGTACGAACTGCGGAACGTTCTGTTCGGCCACTTTCGGATTTCTTTGAGGATCTAATTATCGGCGATTTGATTGCCGATGGGTGTACTGGTGATCGTTTAAAGACCAAACTTTTAGAGTGTAAATTAAAACTAAGTTCCGTACTCGATCGCCTGTCAGAAGACGCTCACAGAGCACACAAAAATGGTCAATCTAGTACATGGTGGGAAAACCAAGCTCTAGCCTCCCAGGGTATTAATAAGGTCTCCAAAGGGATCTATGATGTCAGGCTAACCACCCGTAGTATCCATGATTTGGCCGTCCTTCGGAAGGAAGAACTCAAAGAGATTCCAGCGGTCTTCGAGAGCTTAGAACAAGACCCCTTGGCGTTTAAGCGTCTAAAAGGGCCTTATTACGAGACCTACCGGGTTTCTTTCAGAAGTGGATCTAAGGAATATCGGGTAATCTATACCGTCTTTGCCCCAGAAAATCTAATAACCATTTTAACAATAGGAGCACGTGAAGTACTATACGAACGGCTAAACGGTATAGCATGAGCTGGAATTATGACCTATAGTGTGAAAAAGCCAGTAACCACGAGAAGGTTACTGGCTTTTCTGATGTATTATTAAGTATGTGTTAGAATTCTATGGCCTAGAATCACCCGGTTTTACGTTTCGCCGCTACAATAGTTGCTGGAGTATCGATAAAAGGTTAATTGAGAGGTCTTACAACCTAAACTCCGTGGTACCTCGTCTCTATTGATGACGGTCTACAATGTTAAACGAACCGTATGAAGTTTACCGTCATCCTTTAACAAAATAACAGGTTCCTGCAGGACTTCTTCATCCAAAGTGATCCTTTCACAGCCGGTCATTCTACTCATTGGATTCTCGATAAAAATCTCATATTTCGCACTTTCATACTGATATGTTAGTTGATAGCCCGGCCAACGGCTAGGAATGCAAGGCTTCAAGATCAATTTATCTCCTTGACGTTTGAACCCTAATATTCCCTCTAACCCAGCTTGATACATCCACCCTGCGGCTCCAGTATACCACGTCCATCCTCCTCGGCCTATATGTGGGTGCGAGGCATATACATCAGCTGCTACAACATAGGGCTCAACTTTATAGCGATTCACCTCATGTTCCGTACGGGCGTGATGGATGGGGCTTAACATTTGAAATAATTCTGCTGCTTTGTCTCCTTCTCCCATCATTGTGTAGGCTAAGATAGCCCAGACTGCTCCGTGTGTGTACTGTCCACCATTTTCCCGAACTCCAGGAACATACCCTTTTATGTATCCTGGATCGGGCAGGAACTTGTCAAAGGGTGGGTAAAGTAAAAGGAGTACCCCGTCTTCTTTTCGCCATAAATAATGTTCTAAGGCCAACATCGCGTCCTTAGCCCGAGTTGGTCTAGCTGCTCCAGAAAGTACTGACCAGGACTGAGAGAGCGCATCAATTTGACATTCCGTGTTCTGCGAAGACCCTAAAGGTGTCCCATCATCAAAATAGGCGCGCCGGTACCAACCTCCATCCCAGCCATGCAGCTCCATATTTTGTTGAAGTTCCTCCGCTATCCGTCGATATCGCGCTCCCCTCTCACGATCCTGACGATCATCACAAACGCTTGAAAAATGAGTTAACGTTAGGTACAAAAACCACCCGAGCCATACACTTTCTCCTTTGCCTTCAATGCCAATTCGACTAAATCCATCATTCCAGTCTCCGGAGCCAATCAGTGGCAACCCGTGTTCACCAAAATGCAACCCTCTCTCGATGGCTCGAATACAATGTTCATACACAGTTCCCTGCTCCTGAGAAATCCTTGGAATCGAATATAGTTCATCTTCATCCTCTTTTAGTGAACGCTCCTCAAGAAATACGTTTATTTCATCCAAAATAGTAACGTCCCCTGTACGTTCAATATAATGGGCAGTTACGAAAGGTAACCATAACAAATCATCAGAGAATTTTGTTCTTATCCCTTTTCCCTTTTCAGCGTGCCACCAATGTTGCACATCTCCTTCTACAAACTGATGTCCACAATGAAGAATTAGTTGTTTCCGGGTAGCCTCAGGAGTCGTATAGACAAGAGCCATCACATCTTGAAGTTGATCCCTAAAACCATAGGCTCCTCCTGACTGATAAAACGCCGATCGTGCCCATACACGGCAGACTACTGTCTGATAGAGAAGCCAGCGATTTAGAAGCAAATTCATCGAGGGATCTGGCGTGTTAACTTGAACGTTTCCCAGCAACTTATCCCAATACCTTTTGACTACTTCGAATGCCTCATTAATCTTTTCAGGCTGTCCAAAAGAGGATATAATTTTCTCTGCTACTTTTCTATTTTCTGTTTCACCCAGTAAAAAAGTGATTGTTTTGGACTCACCAGCAGCTAAGGTAAACTTTAGTTGCAGAGCGCTACAGGGATCCAGCCCCGCTCCAACTGTTTCTGAAAATATATCTAGCTTTAGCCCCATGGGATCTTCCAAGGTGCCGTTTCGCCCGATAAATTCAGAGCGATCCCCGGTATAACTTGACACGGGAGCTCCAAAAGCGGTTAAAAACCCTATCCTTCCAACAAATTCCTCTTGAAATGTGTTTCGTGTATAAAAGATGTCTCGTTCCCCATCGTATTCCGTCACCAAATATGGAGCTGTTAGCTCGCGAGCCACGCCCATCACCCATTCAGCATAATAGACGGCACTTAAGCGTAAATCATGATTTGTAGTGTTGGTAATTTTTAATTCAACGACCTTCACTGACTCGTCCATAGGGACAAAGAAAAGCAAAGATTGCTTAAGGCCATGACTATAATGTTCAAAAATCGAATACCCTTGACCATGTCGGATTGTATATGCACCTTTTTCCCGTTTAGGACTTGCAGTTACAGACCATGCTTCGCCGCTTTGTTCATCACGCAAGTAAAGAGCTTCCCCTGCAGGATCTAGAATTGGATCATTTGACCAAGGAGTAAGCTTGTACTCTCTACTATTTTGAGACCATGTATATCCGGCACCCACTTCTGATACCTGAAAACCAAACTTGGAATTGGCAATGACATTAATCCAGGGCAAGGGAGTACTCATCCCTTCCTGCAGATGTATGATGTACTCTTTACCATCTTCGCTGAACCCACCATACCCATTCTCAAACTGCAGTTTTTCAACCGTTTGGTCGAGAATTTCTTCTCGGTCCGGGATGTAAGCTGCACGATGCACGGTATTCGAGCTTTCCTTTCGCGCTTCGAATTTCGCGCTTCGAATTTCGCTTTCTCTCTCGCGGTCCAGTTGGAGCTGTTTGTCTCGGGCTTTTTCTAGGGTAATAACCTTGCCATGCTCAATATCTCCAGTCAAAAACTTCCTTTTTTTACGAACTTGAATAGAACATGATCCTCCTTCTCCATTAAAAGTCATCCGTGCCACAGCACATAAGAGATTGACATCCTCTGGCTGAACATGGCTTTTTTGCAGGAGAAAAACTCCGCCAGACTGATTTAAGAGATCTCGGGCATGCCCCATTGAAATAATATCCCTCAAGTTATCCTGGAAGGCCTGAAAATAACCACTTTCATCTTCATTAAGAATAACTAAATCAGCAAATAACCCTTTAAGTCTCCAGTATTCATGAATAGTTAAAAGTCTTCGAACTAAATCTGTATTTTCTGCATCGTATACTCGAACGAGGACGATGGGCAGATCTCCTGAAATAGCATAAGGCCATAAGGAAGATTGCCCTTTGTAATTATTCTTAATACATTCCGCTACATCACTCCGGCAGGGACTTAGATAAAGCAAATGACCACCCAAACTTAAACTCTCGTTTGCCTGTGCTGCCGTCAAGTTCAAATGGTGAAGCTCCATTTTGCTATGTGTCCAGGCCAGTTCAAAAGCCCTATTAACTGAAAGCGGATCTCTGTATTTTTCGGCAATTTTGATTATCTCCTCACGATTCTCCGCATAGCCTACAGAGAAAGAGATCCGAACAGTTTGCCCAGGAGCTATCCTAACCCGTTGACGTAAGCTCATCATAGGATCCAACACCGCTCCTACTGTATTAGACAAAGGGTGATTCGCATCTAACGCTTGAGGCTTGGCAAGGCTTCTTCCTCTCCCTATAAAGCGTGCACGATTTGTTTCATATTGCAGTGAGCCTGCCCTTTCTCCCTCCGTCGCAACTGTATGCATCAACCATAACCGAGTCTGTTTTTCACTGCGTGGTCTTCGGGATGCTAACAAAGTCTCATTTTCAAATTCGGTTTGAATAAAGAGATTACCAAACGCTGGATGGGCTAAATCTTCACTTAACCTAGCTAGAACTACTTCAAAATAGCTAGTGACTTCCACTGTGCGGTCGTAGTCACTATGATTAGTCAAAGAAATACGACGCAGTTCTGCTTGGTCTTCAGGGGACACGACGATTTCAGTACGAGTTGTTATGTTACCATCTTTTCGAGAGAACTCTACCCGATCAGGAGCATAGGTCACCTTATAGTCCTCGCCAGAATTCCGACAAGGATGATACGTGGCTGACCAGACATCCCCAGAATTTAGATTTTGTATATAAAAATACATCCCCCAGGCATCCTGTGTCACGTCTTCACGCCAACGCGAAAGACTAATCTCCTGAAAACGACTGAACCCAGACCCTGCATTCGTCATCAGGACTGAATATTGCCCATTAGAAATACTGTGAGTGGCTGGAATCGGGCTATTTGCTGTCTCCATAATTATATACTGGTTATTTGCCTGATCTAAACCCTTAATTTGACGTTCTGTCACAATATTCTCCCCTTCTGACTGAGCAATAGAAGGGGTGGATTGTGGTAAGCGTTCTTGGAGTAGCAGCTCAGTGGCCTGAATCATGGCTTCACTGTGGAAACGCTTTGGCATGATATTTTCATGTACCACATTGTCTAGCGCTAAGAAACTCATTCCTTGATGATGAGCCATGAAACTCTGGATTAGCATAAATGAACGTCCAGTAGGAATCCGTTCAGGGGTAAAGTCAGCCGCTTCATATAGCCCATACCGTCCCGCAAAACCCATTTTCTCCATCGTCGAGATATTTAATAATGCTTCACGTGGAGACACCATTAAGGCTAAAAAACTAGCATAGGGTGCAATCACAAGGTCCTGAATTAACCCTCGTTTAAGGCCAAGTCCCGGAACTCCGAAAGCCTTATACTGATAATTCAGCTGAGGATCAAAGGCGTAAAAACCTGACTCTGATATTCCCCAAGGTACGTTATGTTCTACTCCATACTTCCTTTGCACCTCCACTACGGAACGATAAGTTTCATCGAGAAGGGTTTCCCCATAATTCCGCATAACCAGTAACGGCATCAAAAACTCAAACATCGTGCCGCTCCAGGATACTAAGCTTCGTTTTCCTTTCACCAGTGTCAAAGAACGTCCAAGTTTGAACCAATGATTATGAGGCACATCTCTTTTGGCGATGGCTATGAAGCTAGCCTGGCGCGATTCTGAAGCTAGCAAGTCATAATAAGATTTATCAAGCATACTTTCTGCAACACGGAAGCCAATTGAAAAAAGTTGACGTGTTTCGTCATACAACGGACGGAAATCTGTTGCTAAAGCCATTTTCTCCAGCCGTTGCTGTAGGTCTACTGACGTTTTCTGATGATCTCGAATCTTGAGTAGTGCTCGCTGAATCATCTCCTTCATCTCGATCGAGTAACCGACTTCCTCTAGTCCATCCATATAACAATTACAGAGTTCATCTAAACTTGAAGTTTTAAAGATCTGTTCGTTATAAAGTTCATGTGATTTTAGATGGTTGTGGTGGTCGATCCATGGGAAAACATCTTGCGTTTCCTGACGAAAATTCAGAATCATCGTATCTAGAAGACTTGCCCAAAAAGCACCTTCTTGGGTAAGTTCGCGTTCTAGAAAGAGTGCAGGCCATAAGGATAACAAATTTAACCAGTTCTCAAAACTCCACTCATCCTCTGAATCTAGTATTTGATCCAATGCCTGTCCAAATCCGTTAAGCTCCCCATAAGTATCTTCACCAACTGCCTCAATCAGTAAGTTATATGTATCCTTAAAACCACGTACAAACTCCAGATCTATCAATGGTTTATTTAAAGACTGGGCAAGGCCGGATTTTAACGTCAACAAATAAAGCACAAAATTCCCACTGTCCACTGTTGAGACATAACGCGGCTCTAAGGGCAGAAGGGTTTGGGTATCGTACCAATTGTAAATATGCCCTTTCCAATGATCGAGCCCTTCAAGAATGTGAAGTGTATTATTAATTCTTTCATGGACCGTTGCTAACGTTATGTATCCGAAATCTTTAGCAGCCAAATTTGCTAGTAATGTCAATCCTATATTTGTAGGGGAAGTTCTATGGGCTATATCGTTAGGGGGATCGATTTGTACATTATCTGGAGGAAGCCAGTGATCCTCGATATTAATAAATTCTTCAAAAAAAGCCCATATTTTTCTTGCCCAACGACGCACGGCTTGCTGTTCAACAACTGATAAGATCACTTTTTTATGCCTTATAGGCATACTTACTCTATAGGCAACCCATGGTGAAGCTAACCACAAGATTACCAAGGGTACAAATCGCCCTAACTTTGTTGGAAACGAGTAATGAATCGTTAAAGAAACAGCCAAGACAAAAAGAATAACTGACCACATCGCCAAAATCATGGTTTTTAAACTGCCATCTAAGCGTTTCTCAGCATCTGCGGCAGTTTCCCATTCTAAAAGGTAGCGGTGTGAAAAAAACTGTCGATAAATACTTCTTATCATAGCATCAAGCATGATAAAGGCCTGATATGGAAGGAACAAAAACTGCAGCGAGAACTGTGTAAACATGGTTAATATATCTTGACCCACGTTTTCCTTCTCTGCTCCATCTGCAATAAGCCTGATCATATTCAAAACCATCGGCCAAATTATACTCAAAGAAATTAGCCCTACCCATATCCAAGGCTCTCCATTAAAGACTGTGAAGGCTAAGACGAGTAGCAATAATAGTGCTGGCGCTTCTAGACTTCTCCTTAAATTATCAAAAATTTTCCAGTGGGAAACAAATGGGATAGGCTTAAACAGCCAAGGTAAAAGTTGCCAATCTCCCCTGACCCAGCGGTGCTGTCGACGCATATAAGCGAGATAATTGGCAGGATAACCGTCTACCAGCTCAACATCTGTTACAAGTCCGGCTCTAGCGTACAACCCTTCGATCAAATCATGACTGAGGATTGTGTTTTCCGGAAAAGCCTTATGTGTCACCTGATGGAATATATTAATGTCATAGATTCCCTTACCTGTGAAAATACCCTCTCCAAATAAATCTTGATAAACATCTGATACTGCCGTTGTGTAAGGATCAACTCCGACTTTACCCGAAAAAATATGCGCAAATTTTGACGCCCCTGCGCTCAGAATGGAAACCCCAACTCGTGGTTGAAGTATTCCATACCCTTTCACCACCCGACCTCCATCCTCACTCAGCTGGGGAGCATGTAAAGGGTGGGCTAGAGTTCCAATTAATTGTCTTGCAGTCCCCTGAGGTAACTGAGTATCTGCATCAAGTGTAATTACATAACGAAAGGTTGACAGAATTGATAATTCCCCAATTTGAACTTCATAACTAGTTTCCCCATCTTGACGTAAGAGACAGTTAAATTCAACCAGTTTGCCACGTTTTCTTTCCCACCCCATCCAAACGCCTTCAGAAGGGTTGAAAATCCGCTTACGATGAAAAAAGTAAAACCTACTTTGACCATACTTATTATTGAGATTTCCGATTGCCACGGTTGCCGCTGTAATAATTTCCTCATCGCCTTGAATGACTTCGGACGAAGCATCAGCAAAATCCCCTAATAATGCAAAATAAATATTTTCGTCTTTATTTGCAAGATAAGATATTTCAATTTGTTCAATAAGCTCATTAACTCTTCCGACATTCGTTAAAAGTGTTGGCACAACAATCATTGTTCGCATTTCTTGAGGGACCCCTTCCCTCAGCTCTAGTTTAGGCAGGAAAGTGGGGTTAAACAGTACAGAAGCGATCCAATTCAGCGATGGTATTATCAAACTACTCGCCCAAACCAAAAGTCCTATAACTATAACAGCATATTTCGGCGAAAGCGGAGTTATTTGAAGTGCGTTCGATAAAATCCAAGCGCTTAAACCTACTATGCCAATCAGCATACCGCCAAAGTAGTATAAAGCAGGCTTCTTCCGAATCTCTTTACGAATCTTGCTTGCTAGGGTGCGGTACTCTCCGAAATTTTCTTTCAATTCCCGCTCAAGGACAACTCGACCTGGTCCAATCAGATCATACCCCACATGAGCGGGTACAGATTCCCCTTGTTCATGTGCCTTAACTGATCTTGATAACACTTTTTTCGCCACTACCAATTCAGAAATCTTAAAACGTCGGGCAATTTTTTCTACCTGATGACGATAAATATCTCGTGACTCAAAATCCATTTTACTATAAACACCACTTGGGTCTTTTTTAAATTCAATTTCAACCGAACTGACTTCTTCAAAAAAATGAGGCCAATCTTCCGCTGTTACAAATTGAATACTTAAAATGGCGTGACCCATTGAGACTTGGTACATAGACTGACGTTGACGCTCTAATTTTGCCATTTCTTCAATCGTGGTGTCTTGCTTGGCAACAAATCGGTCAACCCAGTGTAATAGTGGTGCGGAGTCGACACCAAGATCCCTAATACGTTTAAGAATTTGTTCTGCATATGCCGAAGAGTATTCTTTTTGGGCAGTGAGCGTTTTCAATATCGCTTCCCATTCATCTGGTCCACGCTCAGATTCCAATAAAGGCATCACCCATTGATCCGCGGCTTCTCTTTCCGCTTGGGTAAAGAGGATATGTTCTGTTAATCTTCGTATATTTTCTAGAAGGACAATTCTCAGCATAATTGGAATTGCCCATAACTCTCCGCTCGACAAAGGCACTTGTTCCTGATAAGCATTAATAAACGCTTTGAGAGTATCACTTTGTAATTGACTATCTGTGTGCTCGATGAGTTCAACTAATAACCCGTAAATCCGCGGGTATCCTTGAAAATCTCCAGCAGCATTTCTTGGAAGTTGACGCTCAAATTTATACGGGAGGTTTTTTAGAATTTCCTCTCTTAAGTCTCTTAAACTATAAAAGTTGTCTAATAACCATTCCGTAGCTGGTAAAACTTCCTGTGTTTTAGTTGAATAATCCACAATATGTCGGTAAGCTTGCTCTAAAAAGTTTATGTTCTGTTTAACCCTAGGCAATAATGTTCGTTTCGGTAGGGTGAATTCTTGGTGCGCATGTAAGCGAGCAATCTCTTCAGCATGACTTATCAAATCTTCCCGTTTTAAGACAATATCTTTATATGGTTTATCCTTCGTATTTGAGCGTGTAAAAAACTTCATTCTTCGTCTCCATCTATTTTTTTACATCCATTTATGCATTATTCCCATTCCACTCCACTTCATTCATCAATAAAAACACTCTAACCGATTATTCATGGTTAGAGTGTTTTCTTGAGGCTTTTAAGGTTAGCTATTACACATTGCATTATCCAAATCGTTCATTAAATTCTTCCAAAGTTAAAAGTACCTGGCGTGGCTTACTTCCTTCGTAGGTCCCAACCACACCTTGTTCTTGGAGCATATCCATTAGCCGTGCTGCTCGAGTATACCCTAATTTTAACTTTCGTTGCAGAAAAGATACAGAAGCAATCCCTGTCCTGATAAAAAGCTGTCCAGCGTCAATGAACAATACATCATCCGGTCCATTGCTTTCGTCATTTTTAACCGTTGTTTCTGCGAAAAGGTGCTCTGGATCTAAATATTCTGGCTTGCCTAATTCTTTCCAGTGTGTAATCACCCGTTGTACTTCGTCATCTGTGACTAGGCAACCTTGTACACGGAGCGCTTTATTCACTCCCAGAGGGGAATAAAGCATGTCTCCTCGCCCAAGAAGTTTCTCAGCACCCGTTGCATCGAGAATGGTGCGGGAATCGATCTGAGATGAAACAGCAAAGGAAATTCGGCTAGGGATATTAGCCTTGATCACCCCCGTTATGACATCAACTGATGGGCGTTGTGTCGCAATCACCAGATGAATCCCAGCTGCTCGAGCCATTTGGGCTAAGCGACAAATAGCTTCTTCAACTTCCCCAGCTGCAACCATCATCAAATCAGCCAACTCATCGATGATCACAACAATGAAGGGTAAGGCCGGTTTCCAGTTTATTAGCGTTTCCCCTGCTTTCATTTTGTTATAACGTTCGATATCCCGAACCCCTGCAGCTGCGAAGAGTTCATACCGGTTTCCCATTTCTTTGACAATCCATTTTAAAGCACTGGAAGCTTTCTTGGGGTCAACAACCACTGGAGCCAATAGGTGCGGTATGCCGTTATATTGACTAAGTTCCACCATTTTCGGGTCCACAAGTAGAAGTTTTACTTCATCTGGAGTTGCATTGAAAAGGATGGAATTAATGATCGACGTTATACATACACTCTTTCCCGAACCTGTAGCCCCCGCTACAAGTAGGTGAGGCATTTTTATCAAATCTCCTATGATCGATTGATCTGCGATATCCTTTCCTAAGGCAACTTTTAATTTAGAAGAGTATTCTTTAAAACTAGCTGTTTCAAGAACTTCTCGAAACGGGACAGAGCGCGCTTGTTTATTGGGAACTTCAATCCCAATTGCCGATTTCCCAGGGATCGGAGCTTCAATACGAACATCCCTAGCTGCCAGCCCTAACGCAATGTCATCTCCTAAATTGACAATCTTACTAATTTTAACGCCTGGTGCCGGGGCTAACTCATAACGAGTAATAACCGGCCCCCTTGTTACCCGGATAACCTTGGCTTTAACGCCAAAATCAAGAAGCACTTTTTCCAGCTGTTTCGGAGTTTCCGTATCTTGTATTATTACACGATTTATAACTGGTTCAAGTAAGTCAAACTTAGGAAGCTTCCAATGATCAAATTTTTCAAGGGCAAGATCATCTCGTTGAGCCACAAACACTTCTGGCATTGGTTCCAGCGTTAAGACAGGGGCGTCGAGTGACTCTGGGCTTTCAATCTCTTGCGTTTGTAAATCATCTACTAACTCAAGTCCATTCGTCAATTCCTCTGTAGCAAATGTGTCAACTGAACATTCCACTACGGGGGCGCTCTTCTCCAATACATCGATAGGTCTATAGTCTTCACTTAATATACCTGCGAAAACAAGTTCTTCCTGGTCGAGCGGACTCTCATCTTCCTTAAATTGAGCTAAGAATTCCTTTTGATCCGCTTGGGATTTAAACACCGATGAAAACAGTCGTGGTTTGTCTGCAGATGTTTTAGGGATCTCTCTTGGGGAATAATTAATTGGCCAAGGAATTTTTCGTTCTACTTTTTCCTCTTTGTCCACTTCTTCAATGTAATCTTTGAGTCCTTTTAAAGTGGTCATTTTTTCAAGCTTCCTCGGATAATATGATTCCCCTGTCCCAAAATAGGAAGTAAAATCTCTCCCCAATTCTTTCATTTCCTCCGCCTTTTGGATATCGGAATCCTTCATTTCTACCATATCAGGCGACGAAAAATATTGATCAAATCCCTTTAGATTCACAAGTTTCCCTGCAGGAAGAGAGATACCTTGAGAAAAAATGTCCTTTTTAGATTTAGATTTTTGTAATTGCTCAGGCATCTGATTATCGGACAACATTTCTCGTCGTTTCAATGGCCTAGAGCTAGATGTAGGAGAATAGATCCAGAGCAAGATAGCTAATACAAAACACAAGAAGGGCCCAGCCCATGCCAGGCTTCCCATAACCATTATAAACTTGCTATAAACCAGCATTCCAATAGGAAATTTTAATAAGCCTAATAACCCTGCTAAAGCAAACAACATTAAAAATACGCTAACTAATTTAAGCCAAAAAGAACTCAGTTCTTTTTTACTCTTCGACACACCTTCCACCTCCACACTTCTCCATTATGGTAGATGAGCTAGGAAATTGTCAAAAGGTTTTTTCTAAGCGATAGTTACTTGATACTAAAAACGCAAAAACCAGCAATGCCGATTTTTGCGTTTTATAAGTCAAGTACCTTTGCTAGAATGTGCTGCTACTTTAATCGAATTATTAACATTGTGAATTTCCGGGATATACTGGATCATTTTCTCTGCCTTTAAACGATCTTCTTCCGAATACACTTCACCTGTTAAAAAGGCAATGCCATCTTAAACAAAAGCACGTATTTGCCCTGAATTCAAACGATGTTGGCCAAGCTTCGCTACCAGCTGTTCCGTTAACCACAAATCATCTCCTTGCGAACGATGACGAGTAAATATTTCGCTGACGACCGCTTTAACACCGGGCACCTGATAAGCTGTTTCTACAACCCATTCCATTGTTTCCTGAGTGTTAACCAGTCCAGTTAGAGTAATTAGGCCATTTCGAGCCTCTGTTTTAATTTCTTGAGCATTGACCCACGGAGAGGCCACCAAGGCATTTTCTACTCTATTAACCAGAGTGACATCATCCACAGCCTTTTCCAAGAACTGAATCTCACTTCGTATTTCTTTAACCCCACGGACCTGAGAAGCTAAGCGTTTTGCCAACCGTTCCGTGCTTTGGGTTTCAACATGTCCGAGGAGAGTCGCAATTCCTCGGCTTACTCGACAACCTAGATGCGTAATATCTTCATAATTAGATCCTTGAAAACGTTCCACAATTCCTTTCTCAATGTCCTTATCTTTGATAGTCCCGTCATTAGCCACTGTTAATGAATTATCCAATTCTCTAACCCCGTCAATGCGACCTACTCTACCTCCGAAAAAATCTTTTTCGGCGAGACTGTCTACCGTCCCCCAAAGTGTTGCCCGATCCCCCTTCACCTCCACGTGAAGTCCTTGGCCGCTTTCACCGAAATGTGTATGAATAAGGTTTTTGATGTCCCGAAGGACTTCACGTTCAGAACGTATATTTTGCATAGTTCTCCCTCCAAAATGAAAAATTGATCACTTAAAGGGTATTTTATCCCAAGCCTAATCCTTTTAACCTGACGCGATTAACAATACTTATTTTAGGTTTTTCAAGTTTGCCGCTACATCTTCTAAGCGATGTAATTGTTCTCTTAACCCTAAAACAATTAAAAGATCACCTTGCAAAATCTCTTCATCAGCACCTGGATTACTGACAACTTGCTTATTCCGTAAAATTGCAAGAATAATTGCACCTGTTTGTTGTTTAATACCGCTGGTTGACAATGTCTTCCCGACGAGGCAAGAGCCTTGGTCAATCTTCAGTTCTACCATTTCCATTTCAATATTGTGATCATGAATCACGGTCTCGATATACTCCACACTAATAGGTTTTAATATAGACATTGCCATTCGCCATCCTCCTAGAATGGCTGGTGAAATCACTTTGTCCGCTCCTGCCCGTACTAACTTTTTTTCAGACTCTAACTGATCCATCCGTGCAACCACATGGATACCCGGATTTAGTCCTTTGGCTGTCAAAGTAACAAAGACATTTAACGAATCCTCTGGTAAAGCCGTGATAAGTCCTTTAGCCGTATCAATATGAGCTTTTTTAAGGGTTTCATCGTGTGTTGCATCACCATGAATCACTAAAAAATCTTCTTCAATCAACTGATTTGCGAGAGCTTCTTGCTGTTCCACAACAACACAAGAAGCTCCCTCTTTACGAAGGCGGTAAAGAACTTGCTTCCCCACACGTCCTGCTCCACAAACAATGATATGATCCTGAAGTTTCGAAATCTTATTGTTCATTTTTCTCCTTCCATACACACCCGCCAACTGACCTTCAATTAGAAATGCCATCATAATTCCCGCAAAATAGAGCATTACACCTACTCCGCCAAGCATTAGTAAAACTACAAAAGCACGTCCTGTATTGGATTGTACAACAATATCTCCATAGCCCACCGTCGTTACCGTTTGTACCGTTAGATAAATGGCTTGAGCAAAACTAAGGTGTTCCGTAAGCATTAATCCAATTATACCAACAAATAGTGTTCCAAGTAGGGCCAAAAAAGCAGGCCATATACGCTTTTCCAATAGATAGCTCCTTTCTGTCAGGGTGAAAGTAAGTTAGAATTAACCTAAAGCATTTGTTAGGTAGGTCTGTAATTTTAATACACCTTCAAGCGGGACATCCATCTGCCCTAGTTTTATCAGCCCATTAGGACCATGATAGTCACTACCACCAGTAGCCAATATAGCGAATTTCTCGGCGATTTCCGCAAAGTACGGAATCAGAGTTTCTTGCCGTTCCCAGTAACCATAATATACTTCAAGTCCAATCGGGCGATAAGCTAAAAGCTCAAATATTGTATTGGGATCGTGCAATAGTCCTGGGTGAGCTAATACTGGAAGTCCCCCACAAGCATAAATAAGATCCACTGCATCGTCAAACTTATGCAGCAGATAAGGCAAATAAGCGACTCCGCCTGGCCGGAAATAGTCTGCTATGTCACGCCAGTTCTGATTACATCCGCCTTCCCGATGATATATAGCCCTCATGATATGACCCTTACTTACTGCCCCCTCAGCACTAACTTCACGCTCAACTTCTTGCCATTTCAACAAAAGACCATCTTTCTTCAGGCATTCAACCATATCATAGGCCAATGCGGTTCGTTGTTCACGTATTTCTCTCAGACGAGCCTGCAAGACAGGCTGATTAACATCTTTGAAATACCCCAAGAGATGAACCTCTTTGCCCTGATGATTGGTTAGTAATTCCACACCAGGAATTAATATAATATTAAAACGTTTTGCCAGGCTTTGAGCCTTGGCAATTCCTTCAGTACTCTCATGATCAGTAATACTCATGATTTGAACATTATTGGCATGGGCGAGGTTTACGACCTCTTCTGCCGAAAGTAAACCGTCTGATTCTTGAGTGTGGACGTGAAGATCTACCTTCAAGAGCACATCTCCCTTCCATTTCCCCTTATCCTTCATATCTTGGTCCTAAATAAATAATCCTTTCGTAAAGAAATGCTTGATTGTTTACAGATAGGTATCGAATTGGTCAAGATGAAACTTACTTTATTATGCCTATTCTGGCTTTTTCTTAAAAATCCTGCATGCTCGTTCCTGATCTATTCTATTCTTTATAGAGTTCTTAATATTTTTGATTGACACTTTACAAGTTTAACGATATAATTCATTTCGTTGCTAAAATTGTAGGGGATTAGTTTAATGGCTAGAACAGCGGTCTCCAAAACCGCTGATGGGAGTTCGACTCTCTCATCCCCTGCCAAACGAAAATGTAGACACCGCAAGGGATTGCGGTGTCTTTTATTTTGCCGTATGGACTGCTTAATAATCATTTGGGGACTATTTGGGGACTAACGCTACTACAGGGTATATTAAAATAAGAAATATAAGGAATTATAAGAAATTTTCTCGATAGAATACTCACCACTCCATTTCCCAAACTGCGCCAAAGAATCAATAGGTCGTGGGTTCAAATCCCGTCGCCACGACCACTGGTTGTCAGTTCTAATATAGTTTACTACTCAACTCTATTCTAGAGATTCAACTCCCCTAAAAAAACACTTAACTTCTTTACCACCTCTTTGTTGAGCGTTACACCCTTACCCGACTTCGTATGATCAGGCGACAATTCACAAATGTAACTAAGTAAAAACTGAAATGTTAGGCACACATGCCTAACATTTCAGTTTTTCTAGTTTTAACTATATTACTCCACTGCCTTCTGCAACAGCATCTGACTATTGCCGTAAAATGGCACATCCGTTTTCCCCAAAATACTTGCCGGTAATGTCGTCATCTCATTAATGTTATCCATGGGAACAAGGACGGTTTTAGCTCCGTTGTCTGATAGTAGTGTGGTTTTCTCCGCAAAGTGTAATGACCTTTCAATGGCACCACCGATAGAGATATTACCTAGCACTGCCAGTCCTGCCTTTAAGTTTTTATTATATATGGCTGAAATAATCGCTACATAGACAGCTCCGCCAATTCCTTCGCTGATGTATGCACCTAAGAGGCTAGATATCTGAATGTTGATCTCATACCCACTTAAAGAGTGTAGCTCCGTAAGAATGCTCTTTTCATTAGCTCGTAAATAGTTGTAGGTATTCTTAATATTTTCTTTAACTCCCTGATTGTTTGTTCCCGTAATATTGAGCCTTCCATTTCCTTTTAAGGCAACCACTTCAATTTTAACAAGCGAGTTATTATCTCCGTCGCTAGTAGCGGTATAGCAAACGCCGGGTGGCAAGGGATTCCTGGGAATAATCTCATTGGTGCGTTCTTCTGGCAAGCTAACGAAAAACTCTTCCTGTGTTTCTTTGTCGATGTAGGAAAAGTTAGTATCCCAAAATTCCATACCACCAATGCGTTTCAGTTGCTCCTTAACGCGTCTTCTCATCTCCATCGCCACGACTAGATATTCTCGTATATCCTCTTTGGTAAACTCGCCGTCTGGATGCAATAATTTGATGAAACCAGAGACAGTTTTCCTTACCGATTTCGAATCCCGCTGTTTTAGGTGATGACCCAATGAAAAATACCTGTCTATCGCCTCATAATAAGTATTCTTACGCTGACTTTTCAGTATCTCAGAAAAGAAATCCGTACTAAATCCAAAATGGTTAGTAAAGTTACTTGGGCTAAACTTAGTAATTTCCCACCCCGGTAGATATAAATTAATACGGTCTAAAAACGCTGTATCATAGTTGACTTGATCTGACAGCGGACTAAATAGATGTGACGTTTGCAATACCGTTTCTACAGGCTGGTTGATATTCCCATTGTAAATAATCGAAGCATGCCCTGCTATTTCGCCGCCCTTGCCACCTCGAGAGAAAGAACCGGACTCCATATAGTCCTTCATTAATGGAATGGCATCACTGTCTTTGAAAAGCTTGTCCGTGCTTTCATCAAAACAAATAGCATCCCATTCACCAACAGAGCCAACTCGACCCGTCGAGTTATTGACAAATAGCTTAGCAACTGTGCCCTGTCCACCGGAAATCAGCAAAGCATATGGCGTGATTTCTTTATAAATATAGGACTTACCTGAAGAGCGTGGTCCCAATTCTACCATGTTGAAATTCGCCTCAATAAGTGGGATAAGACGCATCAGTAAAAGTGTCTGATTTCTTTCACCCAAGCCCTCGCTGCCTGGCTCATATCCCGCGCTGCGTAATATTAACCTTTGCCACTCATCTTTAGTAAACTCTCTTCGTTTGTCGGTGATCTTGCCACCATCGAAGCTGGATAATTGGATGGGCTTAATATCCTTTACCACAAAGGGGTACGATGTAGATCCAATAGTTATCATCGGGTCATACTCCATGTCAATAATGGCCCAAATTCCACCTAATAATATTTTATCATGCTGTCTAACTAGCTCGTCACTAATATTTGCTTTATGGATGTTGCTATTGCTAACGCTCGCCCAATACCGGTCTCTTTGCGGGTCTAGTTCAACGGAAACCTTATCAATAATTTTGTAGCGCCCTTTTTCTCTCAGCTTAGACTGTATTAAAGCGCTTTCTTCTGAATTTACATAATGGTTGCGCAGTATTGTCTTAACATTCTCCATGCCTTCACTAATTTTGGCCTCATCTTCCGTACTGCAGGCATTCGCTAACAAATACTCCAAGACAAATGCCGGTACATTGGCACTGCCCTTAATCAAGGTCGCTAAATCCTTGCGTACTACATATCCTCTAAAATGATCTAATGCCTTTTTATCTAAATCGTCCATGATCATCATAATCCCTCCTTTAGAGCAAACCGCCTAAATCACGTGCATTTGATTTTTTAATATTCGCAACATCCAGCTGTTCACGAGTTTCTGCATCCAGCAACACAGCTATTATTTCCATTTTACCCTGAAAAGAAAACTCCATGGATTGCCTTTCTCCTGATTTCATCGTGATGATATTGCTACTGCTGGTATTCACGCTGCCTGAGTAGATCAATATCTGGACCTTACGCTGCGAAGCAAACAGATCTATTAGCTTAGAATCTGCTTGTAACTTAATGGCAAAATAATCTCCTGTAACTTCTGTTAATTCTTTAGTATTGCTAATAGTAACTTCTAAACCGGATGTAGCCGCTTTTCCTTTTCGGAACGTAAACTTAGGGATAATAATTTCTTGCGGAGTAAACCCTCCATGAGAAAAGCCATAACTCCCCTTTGACCTGAATGGTCTATGGCTTTTAGCGGCATATACATAGTTGTATTCACCATACAATTCCTTGATTGAGAACCAGCCACTATTGCTTTGTTTATCTATCGTACGAATAAATCTCTCATGTACTTCTTTTTTTCCAGTAGCATCTGGAGGTAGCTTATCGGCTTCGTCCAATATGCCTGTCAGAACAAATCCATGATCCGTAATTAAATGAACTTCTTGATACCCCATATTGAGGAGCTGCGTGATTTTGACTGTGAGCACCTGTTCAAATTCTGAAAAAAGTTTAATGGCCCCTAGTTGCATCTTTTCTCCGGCCTTGTCGATATCTCTGTAGCTCAGCACCAAATAGTTAGCTGTATCGCCATAACTTAGGGCTTCTAGGTCCATGTAAGTAATCGTTTTGCCGGTGATTTCAGTGAGTTTCTTTTCACGGTCTTTGTGGACAGGCAACACTTCTCCGTTGCCCACATATAAAGCACTCATATTATGCTCGGTTTCAGACGGCATATCAGCTAACATGATTTGTTTTTCCACCTTGAATTTCTTCTCCAACGCTTGGGCTATATAGTCGGCAATTTCGTATCGGATACCATCGCCCACAATAACAGCGGTCCCCGGCTTAGCACTCTTAAATAAGCTGATCAAATAGCCCTGCTGGTCTGATTGATATTCAGGCCTATACTCAAACCATTTCTGCAGCAGTTCATAATTCAGGCTCTCGTAATACTCCTGTAAGGGACGAATGATGGCCTTTTCTTGTAAAAAAAAGTAACTACTCAGCACTGCTGTATTTGAGCAAAACAAATAGGGGTACAAAGTACCCCTAAGAATGGACATGAACTAATTAATGAGAGGTGGCGCAGGGATAACATGCTTGCTTGCAAAAACATCCTGAATTTTCTTTAGGATTGGGAGCTCTTGCTTGCGAAGCGTTGAAACGAATCCTCGAATGCGACAGAAGGTATCTGCGCCTTTCTTACTGCGGAATGAGCCGGAAATCTTTTGCATGGTTTTGATCATGCGAATTGATTGTTCAGCAACATTGTTCGTGAACGGCACCTGGAAATTATACATGAAGGCAAGTACAGCTTGCCTGTTCTCTAATCGATCCAGGAGATTTTTCGCCTTGCTCTGCTTGACTCGCCCCTTCTTTTTTTCGACGGTCGGCGGTGGCGGTGGATTTTTTGCGAGTCCGATGTCGAGGATGGTCCGATACTTCGCTTCGTAGCCAGCGATTGTGTCCGGTTCCATCTGCGTGAAGCCCGCGCTGATCCGTTTTTCTTTGTTCTTTTTGATGTCATACAGCAAATCGATCATAAGCTGTCCCCATGTCTGCTGATCGTTCTCAACCACCGCAATTAACTCACGGTGATGGTGTTGATTGCATAGAGCATGCCCGCACTTATAGGTGCGATACGATGCCAACCCATCATGCATCGCTGTCCCTGTATAGTCCAACAAAATGCTTCCTTCATCCATGGCGACTTTCCCACGTTTAGAATGAATGAAATAGTAGGTCAATTCGGGCGTACATGCAGTATGGATCCAGTTCAATTTGCCGTTCACTCGAATCCCTGATTCGTCGAAATGGACAACGTGAGAAGCTAATAGTTGTTGTTTGATCTGTTCTTCAGAATGTGCCAATTTTTTGTGGAGTTCCTCGTTGGCATGCACAATAGCGCCTTGGCTCACAGAATGGCCAGTCAGGTCTTGGATCGTTTCCGTCAAGCGCTTCAAGGGCAACAATTGTTGAATGTTCAAGTAGCTGAATATGGCCTTCGTACTCTCTCCATATTGTGTTTTATAATCAATACCCGTTGGGAAAGAAGCCTGATTCTGATGTTGGCACTTGGGGCAAATTTTCACTTGAACCCGATGTTCCGTGGTTTCTATCTTCGCGATGAAATCAAGGACTTGCCGAATTTTTTCATCAATGGGTAGCGTATTTTTCAAGCTAAAATGGCATTTTTTACAAATGTCTAGCGCATGGATAATCACATGATCCGGATTTTCATTCAAAGGCAGCTGATGTGCCTTATGCCCATACTGTCCGCCACTTTGTTTATCGCTTTTCCCACGCAAGCTTTTCGGATTCGGTTTCTTGTAGCCGTCACTGGAAGGTGGCTTACCACTGTTGCGGCTGTTTAGGTTGAGGCGATCTTCCAATTCTTTGACCCGTTGCTTAAGTATTTGGTTTTCATCCCACAGATAAAGGATCAGTGCTCCCATCAATTCAGAGGATGTTTCACCTAGCTTCACAATATCTTCTTGAGTGAGATTTTGAAAATTCATAGTTGATTCCTTCCGATCTATTACTTGTTAATTTACTAGGCTCTTTCTCAAAGGCGATGATACAACCCATCAATTGGTAATCGGATATTTTGAAATGCTTGGTACGACTATATCGTGTTATTGAAACCTTC
>Ga0209587_1000004_pt1 | contig 123112 bp, 105 predicted proteins | sample NGEPerD_2_FD_184512 | JGI IMG/M metagenome (GOLD analysis project Ga0209587, IMG submission 184512) | Arctic peat soil microbial communities from the Barrow Environmental Observatory site, Barrow, Alaska, USA - NGEE PermafrostL1-D... | ecosystem: Environmental > Terrestrial > Soil > Wetlands >...
TCAGGGGCGAACCCGTCTGCACCAATTTCATCCGCAAAATCTTGAGATATTGGGGCCCCACCTATAATCACAAATACTTTGTCGCGCAGGCCTTCTTCTTTTAGTAACTCGATAGTATCTTTCATAGAAAGCATTGTGGTCGTTAGAAGAGCTGACATAGCGATTATATTAGGACTATGCTCCTTAACAGCTTGTAAAAACTTTTCGGGACCAGAATCAACTCCAACGTTGATTATCGTAAATCCAGCACTTTCCAGCAACATACCTACTAAGTTCTTACCAATATCATGAAGGTCACCTTTTACTGTTCCGATAATCACTTTACCAGCAGAAGGGACATCTTCACTCAAAATTAGTGGTTTAACGAGATCCATTCCTCCGTGCATGGCACGCGCCGACATTAATACTTCAGGTACATACATTTGGCCGGACTTAAAGCGAACTCCTACCACATTCATTCCAGGTATCAGACCTTGGTTGATAATTTCGACAGGGTTATTTCCAGCGTCGATAGCTTGTTGAGTCAACTGCTTTACACGGTCTTGCTGACCTGTAATTACGCTTTGAGAAATCTCTTCGTAATTATTCGACATTTTTTGCTACCCCCTTTGTTAAATTTATTGTTTTGCTCAGTATTAAGACATTGCAAAAATTGTGCCAATTATAAGATTATTGAGAATCCCTGATTATAGCCACTTCTGATATTACCCAAAATGCAAATATCTCATTTTAGGATATTCGTATAGTCGATAATCTTAAATAGTGGTGATAGTCTTATTTCTGTAATAATCCCACACTAACATTATTAATCCTATTTTAGGATTCCATCATAATTTGTTTGCAATGAAAGTATCAACAATTATTGAAACAATTATTCATAACAGCCAAGACCATAAGCATGGAAGCGAAATCTAAAGCCAAAAAGCAAAGACCCGACACCTAGTTCGATGAGGGGTCTTTGCTTGTTAAGCATTTGTTCGATGATAGGAAGATTTAAGATTGTCCCTTATTGGACTTCTTTATTAAAAGCCTTTATGAGTGATACACACATTGCAAACATAACTAACATAAAGGGAAATGCTGCTGCAATGGAGGCTGTTTGTAGGGCACCCAGTCCCCCAGCTATCAGTAAGGCGATCGCAACTAAACCAACAATAACACCCCAGGTAATCTTCAGCCCTGCACTAGGGTTTAATTCTCCACCTGAAGTTAACATTGCCATAACAAAGGTTGCAGAGTCAGCAGAGGTAATAAAGAAGATCGCTATGATTAATGTCGTTAGAATTGTTAGAATGCCCGAAAGTGGATAGTATTGGAACATGGCAAATATGGCTGTACTAGCGTCTTTTGCCACTTGAGCTGCAATTCCACCCTTTTCGACAACATCAACATGCATCGCGCTGCCGCCCATGACTGACAGCCACACAAAACTCATTATGGTAGGCGCAACTACTACGCCCAATAGAAACTCTTTAACAGTTCTGCCCTTCGAAATACGGGCAATGAAGGCACCAACAAATGGACCCCAAGCAACCCACCATGCCCAGTAGAAAATGGTCCAACCACCAACCCAGCCAGGATTTGTATTGAATGTATCTGCCCAAAAACTATTTTTAACAATAGTTTGCAAGTAAGTTCCGATAGTTTCCGTAAAGCTATTAAAAATAAATCGAGTGGGGCCAACGATTAGCATTAAGCCCACAATAGCCGCTATTAGAATCATATTTGTAGTGCTAAGGAACTTTATCCCTTTTTCAATACCAGTTACTGCAGATGTAATAAATAATGCCGTAATCACAATGATGATAACGACAGATGTCGTGATGCCCGTGGGAAGGCCATAGGCATAATTTAACCCGGTGGCAATTTGCATAGCACCTAGTCCTAGAGATGTTGCAACCCCAAAGATGGTTGCAAATACAGCTAGGATGTCAACTAACTTGCCAATCCAACCGTTGATTCCCTTTTCGCCGATTAACGGGTATAGAGTTGAACTCACTAAAGCTGGTAAGTCCTTACGGTACTGAAAATATGCCATTGATAGGCCTACGACAGCAAAAACACTCCAAGGATGTAAACCCCAATGGAAAAAGGTATCGCGCATTGCGAGTTGAGCAGCATTAATAGTATTGGGCTCTCCGGATGAGGGTCCCGTATAGAATGACATTGGTTCAGCAACTCCCCAAAAGACGAGGCCAATTCCCATACCAGCAGCGAAGAGCATGGCAAACCAACTCCAAGTGCTGTATTCTGGCTTATCGCCATCTTTGCCCAGGATGATAATTCCAAATTTGCTGAACGCTAAATACAAGGCAAAAAGTAGGAAAAAAGACACTCCAAGTAAGTAACTCCAACCTAAATTGTCAGTAATATATTTCTGTACTGCACTGAAGGTTGCACCCGCTACTTTAGGCTGAAGCAGTGTCCAGGCGACGAACAACACCATAATGATCGCTGAAATTGAAAAGATAGTACGATCAATTTTACCAAGGAAACCTTTGTTTTCGCTCATTTTTGTTCCTCCCTTAATTAGTATTTCACCTAATTCCATCGAAAGTTGATTTGATCATTGACATCCCCCCTTTCAAATTGCACCTTTAAAAAAATTTTTCTGAATATTGTTTTAAATTGCAAAAAGCGTGCCATTAATTATTAAAATTATATTATTTGTATATTCTTAATTACTTTTACCCAATATTTTCTTGGATTTGTACGTAAATCCCTCAGTTTATTAATGACGACAATTAAATTATTAATAATTTGAGTATTACATAATTACTAGAAAATTATGTAACCCAATAAAAAACTTTTCGAATACACTTGTAAAGTGATATCCAAAAAGTTATAAGTTAAGTGATTTGTATCAATTTAAGATCGAGAGCCGAAATAATAATGATACAACTCTCATGAATAAAGGACTTTTAATAATCCCAATATAGGAATAACTTTCTCTATTTAGGAATTTTAGTATCTAGGCCTAAATCTTTTATCTTTCTGTAATAAGTTGATCTACTCATGCCTAAGCTGTCGGCAGCTTTTTCTTTAGCTTGTCCTGTATTTCCAAACTTCTCCAATGCGGCTATGATGGCATTTTTCTCAAGCTCGGCTAGCGTTGGTTGAACATTACCCGTTGATGAACAGTTATCATGTTCAAAATAGTCATTTATACGAGAGGGCAAGAAAGTACAGTCTATTATGTTTTTCGGGGCAATATTTACTGCATACTCAACTGCATTTTCCAGTTCCCTTACATTTCCCAGCCATGGGTATGAAAGAATTTTTCTTTGGACTTCTTGTGTAAAACCTGTAATTTGCTTACCAAGGATCAAATTATACTTATCCAAAAAATGGTGAAGAAGAAGCATCAAGTCTTCTTTTCTTTCACGTAAGGGAGGAACATAAAATGGAATTACACACAACCTATAAAAGAGGTCACTTCTAAAAAGTTTCTCTTTAATCATTTCTTCGAGGTTGCTATTTGTTGCAGCGATAATCCGGACGTCAATCCAAACTGGTTTTACTCCACCAATTCGTTCAATTTTTAATTCTTGTAATACTCGTAGCAACTTAACCTGAAGATGCATCGGCATATCGCCAATTTCATCAAGAAATATTGTGCCCCCATTAGCTAGTTCGAATTTTCCAGGTTTACCTCCACGACTAGCCCCAGTAAATGATCCCTCTTCATACCCGAAAAGTTCGCTTTCTAAGAGCATTTCCGGAATAGCTCCGCAGTTAATTGCTATAAAAGGACCATTTTTGCGGTGGCTTTCCTCGTGAATGGCCCTCGCAAATAACTCTTTGCCAGTTCCACTCTCCCCTGTAATCAAGATTGTCGAGTCTGTCCCAGCGACGAGCTGCATTTTTTGTTTAAGCATAGTCATTATACTACTTGTTCCTAATATTCCATCAAGAGTGTATTTACGATCTTCTCTTATTAAACGGCCTGCTAACTTTCTCATTTCACGGATATTACGAAATGAAATCACCAAACCGATAATTTCCTGATCCGATTTTATAGGTGTAATTGTACAGAGAAATTGGCATATTTCTTTCTTGTTTTCATACCTGATTTCTTGTTCGGCATAAGGTTGTCCAAGTTTCAGGACTTTTGGGGTAGCAAAATCGGGGAAAATATCATTTATATGTTGCCCATAAGCTTGCTGAATAGAAATATTTAATAACTTTTCTGCAGGCTTGTTAATATGGGTTATAAAACCTTCCTGATCGATTGCAACAAGTCCCTCTACAATCGAATTTATTACTGCGCTGAATTGAGTTGCCATTAATGAAAGGCGATTATGCATTTCATTCTCACTAATTTTACTACTAGTTAAGGCTGAAATCTTAATTAAAAAATCAAGTAATTTATCATGCTTAGAGAGTAACTCTTTTTTTTGCATATTATCAAATGCGAAAATTGAAATTGTTCCTATTACTTGTCCTCTTAATGTTATAGGAGCTAGTATTGCTGCTTTGAGTTTACAGACTATCCTTTGACTACAATCTTTGCAAATATTGTTGTTAAGAGGTTCATCCTCTAAGACAAAATTGCCACCATTATTAATGATCTGTTTCGTTATAGATCCTGTGCCATAAATAAGACCAATTTCGCTCTCATATTTTCCTGTACCAGCAATGACTTCTAAGTTATTGTCAATGATAACAACTTCAAATTCAATAACTGCGGAGATAACTTCTGTTATTTGTTGAACAAAGGGTTTGTTTAATTTCAATTCAGAAGTATGTGATGACGACTTGGAAACTTCGAGTAACCTCTTCATTTGTATCACCCTCATTCTTGCAAAATTATTTACTAGTAGTATGGTTAATTAATTTCAATTCTACAACTTATCTTTCTCGTAGTACAGATGAAAATTATTGTAATATTAAAAAATAATTAGAATTTTAGAGATCTAATATATTTACTGTCATAAAAACCAACTATTTGGAGATATTAAACTTGAACTCACTTGAAGGAGGAATACAAATGTCAGAACGAGCTAAAAAAATGCCTCAACCTAACAGCGGGATAAAATGCGCTGTGAACACTTGCCATTATTACGCCTCGGGAGATCATTGTCATGCTGACAAGATCGAAGTTCAATCCCCTAATGCTAGCACTACCGAAATGACAGACTGTGTGACATTTCTCCCTGAGTAACTAACTGATTCCATATAGCTATTAAGGCTTGTCGATGGACAAGCCTTAATAGCTAACTTATTTACTCAATAGTCCCGCGGAAGCAATAAATTTCAAGGCTTCTTCGGAGGAAACGTCGATCAGTTGAACTGACTCTTTCGGAACGAGGATGAGATTACCGGCCCACTGCATTGACTGCATTAAGTAAACTGCCACATAATCCTTGGGAATAAAGACGTTTTCTTCATCATTTGTAAGAAACCCTAAAAGTTTAAGGTCTTTGGACATGTTGACCATAACCAAACGGGAAAAGCTCTTCTTATCCCCCGAAAATGAATTTACAGTGTCTTTTATGATGCCGTAGATACTACCAAGAAACGGTACTCTTATGAGGAGCTTATCCAAGTAATTTAATAATTTGCTCGTTAGCCAGTTTGAAGCAAGTAAACCTACTAGAAAAATCACTGTTAGGGTCATGATCACCCCCAACCCTGGAAAATATAATCCAGCTTTCTCTAGCAGCCCTTTAAACAACCCATCGGTTAGTAAAAACATTTTATATAGAATGTAAAACGTGAGTGCTAAGGGGGTCAGTACAAAAAGGCCTTTCAGAAAAACTCCTAGGATCTTTTTCATAATATAGCTCCTTTATTTCCTAGATAAACTAGAACTTTCAATGTCAAGGTGCTTCTAAGCAACTTAATCATATATCATTCTGTTAAATACTGCCAATATTAGAAAGTTCTTAATAGGCTTATATAGCCGTTCGGAACTTTCTTTATTACTTTTGTGTTAATTTTGCGATCTCTTTGTTTTCTCAGCTTGGTTACGAAGCCAAAGTTTTATTTCATCCATCTCTGGAGCCTTATCCAGCTGCCACTGCCAATTACCATGGATTGTGCCTGGAACATTCATTCGGGCTTCCTCACCCAAACCCAAAATATCTTGCATTGGTAGGATAACCCACTCCACCTGGCTCAGATATACTTCTTCGATCATTTTACGGCATACTTTTTGGTTCATTATGGTCTGGTTCATGCTATTGTCGATAGATTTTTCCCCTTCGGTCAGATAATTCTTTTCATACCAACCTAATAAGGTGTTATTATCATGGGTACCTGTATAATATACAAAATTAGTTTCTTGATCCTTTATTTCTTTCATAGGCGTAAATTGAAGAACCTTAATTCCAGGAAACCCAAAAAGCAGTTTTAAAATATTAACTTCTGTTGTTATGAAACCTAAGTCCTCAATAATAAAGGGAAGTTTCCCACGCGTATCCAACATGCTTTCGAAGAATTGTTTTCCTGGACCTTTAATCCAACGCCCTTTTTGAGCCGTCACTTCTCTAGCATCAACCTCCCAATAGGCTTCAAACCCACGGAAATGATCCAGACGAATGTAATCAAACAGTTCTAATCCCATCTGTATTCGCTTTTTCCACCAATCATACTGAGTAACGGCTAGTGCATCCCAGTCATAGATTGGATTCCCCCATAACTGGCCAGTCTTGCTAAAATAATCTGGAGGTACACCTGCTGTTTTAGTCGGTCTACCATGCTCATCAAGGGCAAACAAGCTGGGATTCACCCATACATCACAGCTATCGGCGACGACAAAATGGGGTAGATCTCCGATTAGTTGAATGTTTCTAGTGCTCGCATAAACTTTAAGTTCATCCCATTCATAGAAAAAAGTGTATTGTAAGAATTCAATGAAATCCATTTCTGCTTGGAGAAGTATCCTATACTCGGATAATTTTTCCGTTTCACGAGAAGCAATTCCTACTTCCCAAGCATACCATGGAACATCTCCAAAATGAGCTTTTAATGCCCGGAAAAGAATGTAATCTTTTAGCCAGTTTTCATTATGATCTTTAAATTTTAGAAAGTTCTCCTGTGAAAGATACGTTGATTGTGAAGAAACGGCAGAACTGAGTGAGTTGAATTCAAGCTGCTCTAGAAATTCCTGATAAGCTCCGTAGAGTAAATCGCGTTTCAACTCTTTATAAGCAAGGAATAATAAACTTTTCCTTAGGCCGGAACTCCTTACCTTTTCGAATTTTTCATGTGTCTCCTCAAAATTTAATAGTCCCTCCCTGATCATATGGTCGAGACTGATAAACACCGAATTTCCAGCGAAAACTGATTCACTCTGATACGGACAATCCCCAACTCCAGCCGGATTCAAGGGTAACACCTGCCACAATGATTGGTCGGAGTCCACTAAAAAATCTACAAATTCATAAGCCTCTTTCCCTAAATCTCCAACGCCCCAAGAAGAAGGCAAAGAACTGATATGTAATAATACCCCGCATGAACGATCAAGTTGAAAAACATGAGGGGGTTTATTTTTTTTAAATAGTGCTCTTACGCCCAGAGGACTTATGGGTAAGACATTTAATGTTTCTAGAGGAAGCCTGTCACCATCTATTAAGTCAACTACAAACGAGGAGGCTTGTATCATTGTGCTAATATCTACAGTTTTTGTTTCCTCGCAGTGACGATTGATAAGGATGATGATTTCCTCATCGTTTCCTGTCCGCGTAAAACCATAAACATCCGGTTCAAAGTAAAGGGATTTAAAATTACCCGTCTTGAGCACCTCATATTCAGCGCGCATGCGAAGAATCCGACGATACCAATCCATGATTTCTCCGTCTTCCCTACCCCAAGGATAGGTCCCCCGGTTATAAGGGTCTGCATACCCTTCCACACCTGCTTCATCCCCATAGTAAATACAAGGAACTCCGGGAAATGTCATTTGAACCAAACTTAAGAGCTTTAGCCTTTGTACAGCTAATTGTCGGGCCTTCGGGGTAAGCTGAAAGCTCCTTTGCTCAGTTTTTGTCAAACTCTGTTCTGCTGGGGCATCTCCTAAAAGCGTCAAAATGCGTATCGTATCATGACTCCCGATCAAATTCATGGCCGCATAAAAATTTTCACGGGGATAATTCTCATATAAGCTCATGACCTCATGATGGAGGACCCGAGAATCACTTTGTCCCAGAATAAAACGCAGGAAACTAGCGCGGAACGGATAGTTCATCGTTGCATCTAATTCTTCCCCTAAGAAATATTCGCGCAGTTTACTATAGCTTATTTTATTCGAAGCGTCTTCCCACACTTCTCCGATTAGAACCGCATTAGGGCTAATCCGGTTAATCGCTTGCCGTAGCTCTCGAATGAACTCATCGGGAAGTTCATCAGCTACATCTAACCTCCAGCCAGCCACACCAATGTTTAGCCATTTACTAATAACACTTTCTTCCGAACCATAAATAAACTGCCGGTAGGAAGGGTTCATTTCGTTCACTTCGGGAAGGGAATCGACTCCCCACCAGGATTGATACTCATAATGATTTGATTCAAACTTATACCAGGGAAAATAGGGGGAATCAGCCGATTGGAAGGCACCTACTTCCTGATAATTGCCATATTTATTAAAATAAATACTGTCGCTTCCTGTATGGCTGAATACACCATCCAGTATGACGGAGATACCAGATTGTCTGGCAGTTTTGATTAATTGTTCAAAAACCAAATTATCTCCGAACATGGGATCGATCTGAAGATAATTCCCTGTATCATATTTGTGATTACTAGGAGCGTCAAAAATAGGATTAAAATAAAGAATGCTTATGCCTAATTCTTTAAAGTAGGGTAACTTAGCGATGACCCCTTGCAGGGTTCCGCCAAAGAAGTCCCAATCAGTGACTCTGCCTTTCTCGTCCTTAATATAGAGCGGTGGATCTGACCAATTGGCATGCAACAGAGCGTTTTTCCTTGGATAGTAGGTGAACCCGTTTTCAATATCATTGAAAAACCGATCGACAAAAATCTGATACATTACCCCTCTCTTATACCACTCAGCCACTGCTACCTGCTTATGAACTGTAATTTGATAAGCAGGTGGTTCTTTTTCCCAGAGACTGCCCTTGCCACCCAGTTTTTTTAAGTTATTCCCATAATAATAAGTTTGAGAGCCTGCACGAATCACAAAATAGTACCAGATTAGTCCAGGAGCGTTCGGCACTTCATAGTCAACTTCGTATGATTCTCTGCTCTCACTATTTTGATACATGAGCTTAGTTTTTTCTCTGTCTGTTTCCCATATGCGGAGAATGCAGGTCTCAATAGGAACTGGCGAAATTATGCTTAAACGAAAGGTTATTAGTTGTCCACACGAGACCGCTCCAAACGGTTCTCGGTAAAACAAATCGTGAGAATTATGATACGCATTGAACACTATCATAATAAGGACTCATAGATTTGGATGTAAACCTTCTTGCGCATATATATTGCCCCTTCTTCACAAACATTGACTACAAGTTCAGGTTATTAACGGTACGGTATTTGACTTTCCATATCCGATCTGCATATTCTCTAATTGTCCTATCACTCGAGAATATTCCTGACTTAGCAATATTGACCAAGGAAATCCTGTTCCATTCTTTTTGATTCAGATAAAGTGCTTGGAGTTTGTCATGCATTTCAAGATAAGGAAGAAAATCTTTTAGGACATAGAATTCATCGTTATAGATCATTAGGGAATCGAATAAAACTCTGAATTCTTCGCCCATATTATCGAAAAAACCACTGTTTAATTGATCCACACACGTTCGAATATCTGAGTTGGTGTGGTATTCATCCCATGACTTATACCCTCCATTTCGAGTGTAGTTCAAAACTTGTTCGGCTGTAAGACCAAAGATGAAGATATTATCCTCACCCACCGCTTCCTTAATTTCTACATTGGCGCCATCCAAGGTTCCCAAGGTAAGGGCACCATTCATCATAAACTTCATATTTCCGGTCCCTGAAGCCTCCTTACTCGCGGTAGATATCTGTTCACTAATGTCTGCCGCAGGATAAATCAATTCTCCCTGCGATACATTAAAATTTTCAAGAAAAACGATCTTTAATTTTTGATTAACTCTAGGATCATGTTCTATTTTCTGACTTAAGGCATTAATAAGCTTAATCACGGTTTTTGCATAATGGTATCCTGGTGCTGCTTTGCCACCAAAGATAAAGGTCTGTGAACGAGTTAATAACTCCGGGTCGTTCAGAGCCTTATTATATAAATGCATGATCTTCAGCACATTGAGCAATTGTCTTTTATAAGCATGTATTCTCTTTACCTGAACATCAAAAATTGACATAGGATCAAGGTTAATCCCCTGTTTTGCCTTGACCTTTTCGGCAAAGTGGCATTTGTTTTCGTACTTCACTTTCGCGAGCTGTTCTAAAAAACTGGAATCATCTATTAACACATGAAGTTTCTTAAGTTCTCCAGCCTCTTCCTTCCATTTTGGACCTATTGCCTCCGTGATAAGGCGAGACAATTTAGGATTTGCGGCTAACATAAATCTCCTGTGATTAACACCATTTGTCTTATTATTAAATTTATAACCAAAAACACGATAATAATCTTTAAAAACCTCATTCTTAAGAATTTCTGAATGTAATTGTGCAACCCCATTCACCGATGAGCTCCCAATAATCGCCAAATTGGCCATCCATATATACCCATCTCTAAAAATCTGAGTCTTGCGAATCCCCTCCTCATCATCCAAGAATCGTGCAATTAGATCTTCCTTAAATCTTCGATCGATTTCCTCAATAATCTGGTGAATCCTAGGTAAAAGGCTTTTGACTAGATCAATCGCCCACTTTTCCATAGCTTCAGGCATGATGGTATGATTAGTAAAGGACACGGTGTTAACTGTGATATTCCAGGCTTCATCCCAGTCCATTCCTTCTTCATCAATTAAGATACGCATTAACTCAGGGATACACAAAACCGGATGAGTGTCATTTATATGAACTGAAACTCGTCGCGAGAAATTTTGCAACGAATCTAAGCGATTCTTTTTTTTATAACTTCTTACAATGGTCCCTAACCCAGCGGCAACAAAAAAATATTCTTGTTTAAGCCTTAGCTCTCTTCCAGCCGGACTACTATCGTCAGGATATAGAATATAGGAGATAGACTCAACCTCCGATTTATTAATTGTAGCCGGGTTAAACTCCCCACTATCGAAACTGGCTAACTCTTGTTCGCTACAAATAATTTCTGCACTCCATAACCTTAAGTTGTTAATATGCAAAGGATTATCATAACTCATAATGGGGACATCATAAGGTACAGCAAGCACTGATTCATAGTTCTCGTGTATAAAATAAAGCTTCCCATTATTTAGCTCTGTTCTCACTGTCCCTTTGAATTTTACGACAACAGCCTTATCAAGCTTTTTGGTCTCCCAAGGATAACCATTTTTAAGCCAATTATCTGCTATTTCAACCTGGTTACACCCCACGATTTTTTGTTCAAAGAGCCCATATTTATAGCGAATCCCATTACCATGTCCATTAATTCCTAAGAAAGCCATAGAATCGAGGAAACACGCTGCCAATCTTCCTAAACCCCCATTACCCAAGCCCGGATCTACTTCTTGTTCCAAAAGATCATCAAGATTTATATCCAGCTCTGATAAAGCCTCTCTTACGAGTTCTTCAATTTTGAAATTAATTAAATAATTATGGAGTAATGTACCTATAAGGAACTCCATCGAAAAATAATAAACATGTTTTCCCTGAGCCAAAGGCTTTTTGTTTATGGTCTGGTAAATACTCATTTTTTCTTTTAGCAGTGCGACTAGGGCAACAAATTTGTCCCATTGGGTTGCTTCAGCTACTGTAATCCTTTCTCCCTCAATTAATTTCTTGAGATAGGCTTGCTTAAAGCTTTCTTTATCCGTAAACATACAGCTTGTTTCCTCCAATACTTACCTATTCAACAATGGTTTTAATATTACTTTTTCCTTTACGGATCAGACCCTAATGACATGTGCACAAATTCCTAATAAACTTAAGTATTCTCTTATACAATGGTTAATACCTTCATTGATATGTTAAATTTGTAATAATTTTACATATAAATCTGATTTTATTTATTGGCTTTACCTCAAAGCAAAGAGAGTTCTTACCATAGTGGTAGGAGCTCTCTTTACTTCAAGTTTATTTTTTTTGTTATGTAACATTTATAACACTTCAGCGTATTAAGGATGTAGAAACTAAACGCCCGATAGATAGAATTATTAAGGGGGAAATGGTATGTCGAAACGTTTGTATCGGTCTAGCTTGGATAAACAACTTGGCGGAGTCTGTGGAGGGGTTGCCGAATATTTTGAACTTGACCCCAGTCTCGTCCGGATAGGGGCTATTCTTCTTCTCTTCGTAGGAGGTACCGGATTTTTAGCGTATCTTGTCGCCTGGCTCGTCATCCCCATGGAAACTAATCAGAAATATTAATATTGTTTATGGCATTTTCAATGTACATAAAGTAAGACCCTAAGGTAGTCCGAAATCTGCCTTAGGGTCTTATTCTACAGAGCATCATAAATAATTTCTGCAATGTCGAGGCTACTTATATCCGAATCCATACTAATTACAGCTTCGGTCAACGTTGTTAAACATAATGAACATGCGCTGGCTAGGATATCCGTCTCAGTTCTCAGAGCTTTTTTGACGAGTAGGCTATTGATCGTATGCTCCTTGATATCTTCCATCCAAATTTGACCTCCCCCTGCCCCACAACAAAAGGCTTTAGCTCGATTATTTTTCATCTCTACCAATTCTAGCCCTGGAATTGAGGTCAAAACGTCTCTTGGGGCATTATAAATAGAGTTATATCTTCCCAAATAACAAGGATCATGAAAAGTGACTTTGAGATTACTAACCCCCTTTGGTTCAATTTTACCTGATCTTAGAAGCTCTAAAATGAACTCAGAATGATGCATTACATGATAATGTCCACCGAACTGAGGATACTCATTAGTTAGAGTATTATAACAATGAGGACAATGAGTTACGATAGTCTTAAATCTATAACGGTTCAGATTCTTGATATTTTCCAGTGCTAATTGTTGAAAGAGGTTTTCGTTTCCTAGACGCCTTATAGAATCCCCACAACATTTTTCTTCCCTACCCAAGATGGCGTAGTCAACACCTGCTTTTTCCAATAGCCTAAACATTACCTTTGATACCTTCTGATTGCGGGATTCATAAGAACCGAAACACCCTACCCAATAAAGGATATCCGTTTGTTTTTTTTCACTAAGCAGAGGAACTTGCAAATCTTTGGCCAAATAATACTTACTATCTAAACTTAGACCTAAGGGATTTCCCACGTCTGAGATATTTTTGAATACCTTCAGAACCTCAGGAGGATAGCCAGGACCCTTAGAAATCAGACTTCTTCTCATATCCACTATTCTCTTAATATGTTCTATCTGGATTGGGCATTTATCCTCACAAAGTCCACACGTAGTACAAGACCATAAGGCCTCTTTAGATATTACCTTTTCAATGATAGATTGGTTAAAGTTTTTGCCTCTACTTTTAAAAAGAGACTGGTTTTTAATTGAATGCCTTTTTAAATTTTGAATTACATCCCTTGGTGATAATGGTGCTCCACTGATATTAGCAGGACAACCTTTGTGACACCTTCCACAGGAAATACAGGCATCTAATTCAAGCAACTGTTTCTTCGTAAAATCTTCAAGACGTGCAACACCTAAGTTCCTTTCTCCTTTTAATACTTTATCGACTGGGCTCAACCCTCCGATAGGTGAGGAAGGTTTTAGAAAAATGTTTAGCGAAGATGCAAACATATGAAACAACTTAGAATATGGGACATAGGCAATAAACCCAAAGGCCAACAACATATGAAAATACCATAAAAAAGCATGAATAGTAAGAGCCGAAAGCACTGACAAACCAGAGACTTGAGTTACTGCGGAAAAGAACAAACCGATAAGTGACCACCATGCCCAAGGATCATGGGTCGTGTAAATCCGTAAGCCCTCTAAAACATAACCTGTAAAAAGTATCGAAAAAATGAGGACAAGTAAAAATGCATCATCGAAGGTGTAATCTTCATGGTCTGGTTTATCAATATATCGTTTATAGGCCGCCATTCCTATTCCTATCATAGCAATTAGACCCGAAAAATCCATCAACAAGCTAAGTATTAAATAATTTTTCCCATAAAATAATGGAATTCCAAAACGATCCTGAATGGCAATAACCAACGTTCCGATCGTTAACATAACAAACCCATAAAAAACGCCCAAATGCATGTATCGCCGGAAGGTACCCTTGAAAATTTCCTGATCATGCTTTATTACTTCTGAAAAGAACGTTTTAAATCTCAAACCTAAGTCATTATAACGGATAGGACGCCCTCGTCGCCAACTCCCAATCCTTTGACTACAGCCTAATATAAAAATAACGAATGATATTAGGGCAAAAATATACATTAAGCCCTTTCCATTGGTATTCCAAAATAACTGCCTAGTGACCTCCATGTGAACACCTCAATTTTCTCACCCTATCGTTCCCTGTTGCATCATAAACATCTTGTGATAGAGCCCTTCTTTAAGTAAAAGCTCCGTGTGCGTTCCCCGTTCAACAATCTTGCCACTGTGCAAGACCAATATGAGATCGGCATCTTGAATCGTCGAGAGTCGATGAGCAATCGCAATCGTCGTTCGACCTTGGCGCATCTTTCCTAGTGCCGTTTGAATCGCTTCTTCCGTTTCCGTATCTACACTGGCAGTTGCCTCATCTAAAACGAGTATTTTAGGTTTACCTGCCATAGTACGAGCAAAACAAATGAGTTGTCGCTGCCCACTCGACAAAGTAGCCCCCCGTTCCCCAATTGGTTCTTCGAAGCCTTGCGGGAGTTTTAGAATAAATTCATCCGCCCGCACAAACGATGCCGCTTCACATACTTCTTTCTCACTTATGGCACTTCTGGAAAGTGCAATATTCTTAGTTATATTCCCCACGAATAGAAAAGGATCTTGGGACACGAGTCCAACTCTGGAGCGCAATTCTTCATTAGAGAACTTTGACAAGGATGACCCATCAATAAGGTAATGAGGGTAAGTTTCCAGCTAATAAAGAAGGCCATAGAGAAAATTACAAGACTCCCGGTTGTCAGAGAATCAACCAGTGTCAAAACTCCCACCCCGGCAGTCATTTCGATCGCTTGAATATCATTTGTGGCATGAGCCATTAAATCTCCAGTTCGATACTCCTGATAGAACACGGGTGACAAGCGTGTAAAATGATCAAAAATCATTAAACGCCAAATATACCTTAATCCATAGACTAGGAAGCCAGCACCTAATAGAAGTAAACTCCATTTGAGCAAGATCACTTGGGTCAAATTCCCCTTGCCAGCTCCATCTACAATGACCCGAACTGCATAGGGAGGGAATAAATTGATGAGGGCTACAAAAACCAAAACAGAAATACCAATGCCGTAGTTTTTTTTCTCTAATCTAAAAAACCACATTAAGTCCTTAAAAAGAAGCATATAATCTCCTCTCTTGAGAATATATCAAAAGGCCCTACCCATAGCGAAGTGGATAGAATTAAAATAATTTATTCTCACGCATTAATCACCATTTAATTATAGTATACGACTCTTATCGCTATCTTTACATAGTTAATTGATATATAAAAAAGGACGACTAGACGTCCCCCTTTAAGCAGTTATCTGTTGACTCGCCTGGAAAATGATACTTAGTGTAATCTAACTATTTAATGATAATATTAAGTAGTTAGATTATCAATGTCAAATGATGCTAAAAGGCAATTATAAATTAAATTTTATACATGGACTTTCCTTGATAGAACATAGTTGTTTTGTTATACTGATGCGGAGTGCTTAAAATAGAGCAGTATAAATCTTGAAACATACATTAAGTTTGAAATTTTCTAGAAAGAATACTTGACTATCGCCAACCTTTTAGTAACGTGATGGCTAGGATGTTCGCTGGCAGTCAGTAGAATGACTACATTCGCTCATGACGAAAGAAGGAGAAATAATGTCATATGAAAAAAAAAGGTACTATTAAATTCAAAATGGTCCTAGCTTTTCTTGTCTATAATCTAATCTTTGCAGCAATATTGGCTCCCTTTGTAGTGTTCTGGGGACCCTTTGAGTCCCTCAAAGGAATGGCTGTGGGCTCGATTGCTACATCACGGCATCCCCAGGTTGTACAGGCTTTTTTGTCCCAAAAAGAGATAGATCGGATTATGCACCTTACTGCTGATCAAGAGATAAACTTCGCACAAGTAATTAATCGTACCAAAGTGATTTCCGATACGAGTAAAGGAATTACGATTGAAGATATCAAAGGTGCAAGCTTCAAAGGTAAAGTCATGCTGATTAAAGATCCTAAACGAGTAAAATTAGCTGTAACTAAAGAAATTGGAGTTGCAGGAGAACGTGTCAGCGATCTTGTCAAAGATATGGGAGCTATTGCTGGGATAAATGCTGGTGGTTTTTATGACCCTAACGGTAAAGGAAACGGAGCTTTCCCAGACGGTTTAACGATGCATGAGGGAAAACTTGTCCACAACAACGTCGAAGACAAAGCGGTTAAGGTTGCCGGGTTTAATGACAAGGGCAAATTAGTCCTCGCTAAGATGACTGCCAAACAATTGGAAGAGAATAACATGCGCGAAGTTGTTACTTTTGAACCTTATCTGATTGTCGATGGACAACCAATGATTAAGGGAGATGGTGGTTGGGGTATTGCCCCTCGGACGGGCATTGGACAAATGGCAGATGGAACCGTTATTTTTGTAGTTATAGATGGTCGTCAGCCCACGTGGAGCATTGGAGCAAATTTGCGCGATCTCATGAATATCTTTGAAGATTATCATGCCGTGAACGCTGTCAATCTCGATGGTGGTTCTTCCTCTGAACTCGTCTATAAAGGCAAAGTTTTGAATCGCTTATGGAATATTTTTGGCGAACGCTATATTCCGACGGCCTTTGTTGTTACCCCTTAAAAAACTAGTACCTAAAAAGGAGCAATCACGCATGAGGAAACTGCGTATCATATTAGTTTGGACATTAGTTTCGCTGTTCTTGCAAGGTGGAGCGTACATTTATTTAAACAATAAAGTTCACAATGTTATGGCACCATTATCTAATGAACCGATCACCCTTAAACTCAAGGCAACTATTCCTAGTTCTAACCTTAAAAATGTGCAAATATCCTATGCCAAAGATTATTTAGCCTATACTGAGAATGGTATATTTAAAGTTTTTAATCTTGTACAAGGTAAGCAAGTTTTTGAAAAAAAATCCCCTTCTACTACTGATAAAACATTGGGGGTTATTACGTACCAATGGCTGCCCGATCGGAATACATTACTCTATTTTTATGCCAAGAAAAACCCTAATGAAGTAACAACTGTTACCGTGTACCCGAAAGCTATAGTTCAACCCCCCACACAGAACCCAACTTCAGAGGAACTAAAAACGGAAGACCCAAATCAAAAGGTGGAGAAGAAAGTTCCCAAAGTTGTAAATGTAGAGCCTAGGATCGAAAAGAGGTATGGAAATCCGCAAATTACAGAATTGTATTCACTTGAACTACCCGAAAGTAATGATACTACCCCCCCAGATGATCGTTTTAATCAAACGATTGATAAATTACCTATAGGTGGTAAAATTGAAAACTTAGTTTTCTCAACAGCTTCTAATTTGATCTATTTCACCGTGAAAAATGAATCCACTCAACTACTAATGGAAATAGATGTCATGAAAAACGTACGTACTTTGAATAAATCAAGAGAAGCCATTGAAAATATGGCTGCCTCAGATCGGTATGGAACACTTTATGTTGATAGTAAAGTTGGCACTATCCATAAGGTAATCGCCTTGAATGGTACCATGCGACGAGTTATTTCTAATAAATCAAACGATAAAATCTTAGGAGTTAGAGATGGCAAGGTCTATATTGGTGAAGTTATAAACGATGAACTCGTAAAGATCAAAACTACGTCAGATCGCTCAGAATTAACGGATAATCCTTCTTTGGAAACTGAATGGGAAGGCTTAATACCTTTTGAAAATGTTCGCATGCTTATTGGTTCAAAAGGCGAAATAGTTGTGTATAATCATCAAATTGCCTATATCGTCACAGAAGGACAAATGAAAGAAATTAAATTCGATGGAGCAGAAAATTATGTCTCTAGCGATGGTGCAGAGCTTATTAAACTAACCCGACAAGGAACGTCCACCCTTGTGGAATTAAAACCACTTTAATCTAGGAAATTTCTACAGGAAAGACTACTTCACACCACAAGGCTGAGACGGGGAAGAGGATAATAAGTTCCCATTCCTTTCGCTGTGCTCAAGGACAAAAATTTAATGAAAATGCTCTTTTGTGATCAGTATCGTTTCACGTGCGTTCTCGTTTAGTCAATGAGATCGAAAGGCAGCCTTTCGTAATCCAATGCCTTCATTAGTTTGATTTGAGTCACTTCATGGTGTGAGGCATGCCACAAAACTTGCCGCGCATGGAGCAGTAGTACTTGAGGCGATTGATGCTTTATCCCTAATTCTTCAGTTGCTTGGTTGGAAATATGGCGGGACTCAATCACTTTGATTCTGCCTACCAAAATCTTATCCGAACTTTCCTTAATGAAATTCTGCACCTCCTGCCAAGCGCGACTACTTATTGGACATGTAGTACTATGTTTAAAAAGTATAGTCTGACGTTCGCATGACTCGTTCAGAATTTCCCTCAATTCTTGAGGACAAGTAATCTCCCTGAATATTGCCATTGTTTCTCCTCCATTTAAATTTAATTATCTTTGTTTATAACAAAACACTTTTGATAACAAAGGTGATTCATACATTATATTTTTGCTCTTATGGCATTAACTGAGGAATCTACTTCCTTGATTACATTCCGCGTGGGCGACATGACAGCTAAAATCCCTCCCATGACAACAAAAATCCCTCCTGATGCTTGTAAAAGAGTTAGATGTTCATCAAATAAAATAACAGCAAAAATAATGGTCATCACTGGTTCAAGTGTGCTAATAATTGAGGCGGAGGTCGCGCCTATGATCTTCATACCATTAAAAAATGTCAACATCGCTATAATAGTGGAGAAAAAAGCAATCCCGCCAATTCCTAACCATGTGTTCCAAGCAAGGTTCCAAGTCGGCCCACTCATTGTAAATCCTATTATTCCATAAGTAATACTAGCTGACGTAGAAATCAAGGTAATAGTCACTAACGGAGTCGTTGTCTGTAACACTTTATTTCCAATGACGATATAAGTTGCATAAAAGAAGGCAGCCCCGAGAGCGAGAGCAACCCCAAAAGAATTTATCCCCTTGATGGCAACTCCTAAAACTAAAACTAAGCCAAATGTTGATAATAATAGTCCGAAAAACTTATATCTAGAAAATTTCTCTTGTTTCGTTAAAACAGTCATGACTGTAACAATAATCGGATAAGCATACAAAAGTAAAGCGGCTAACGATGCCGGAATATAACGCACCGAGCTCATGTAAAGTCCCGCCATCAAAGAATAGCCTATTCCCCCAGAATCCATAAAGTAAGCCAAATTTTAAGAGAAAGTCTAGGAAATCCTTCTCGCCAGATGGTAATTACCCAGAAAAAAAGTGCAGAAATGGTAAATCGAACAAATAATACAGTAGAAAGACCCGCACCTCCAATAAATACAAGTTTACCTAATATTGGGGATACACTAAACCCGATTGTGGAAATTATTATTAATATTACACCAATTCCAATTGGAGCTCTTTGCCCATTATTCAAACTCATTCTCCCATTTCTACATTAGAATAATTTTTATCTATTTTTAATAATAGAATATTTAGGATATCGAAGGTTAAGTTTCTTCTTAATTTGACCAATAAGCCTCTACCTATATCTTATCACAAGATACCGCATATTGAAGTAAAAGATCAAATTATACAAAAATTAGTAGCCGAAAAATAGAATTAGAAAACTCCCACTTTTAACCAGTGGGAGTTCCAGGAATTACTTAATATCATTAATCGATTTTTCTCCAAATTGCTTTGTTACCACTTTTTCGTAAGGAGCAATCTTATTTAGCTCTCCCGCATCCTTAATGATTTGTTGAAGGAGATAGAAATCCTTTTCATTAAGAACAGGGTCTGTCTTCCAGCTGTTCTGTTCCTGATAACGTTTGACAGAGCTCATAAGTATTTCATCATTTTCTTCTGGGAATTGAGGCTTGATGGCCTTGGCAATTTCTTCTGGGGTATGATTTGCGACCCAACGCTGGCCCTTGTAAATTGCATTAGTGAACTTTTGAAGAAGCTCGGGATTTTTATCGATTGTGCTCTTCTTTGCAAAATATGCTGTGTAAGGAACTTCACCACTCTCCTTACCAAGAGAAGCTACGATATATGCTTTACCTTCCTTCTCCATACTTGATGCAGTAGGCTCAAAGATAATGACATAGTCCCCCTGCCCTCCTATAAAGGCACCTGGCATCGCTGCAAATTGCATTGTGGTATCTATAAATACATCTTTCCCATTAGTAAGACTATTTTTACTTAGTACGTACTGAAGGACAATTGCTGGCATCCCCCCCTTGCGTCCACCTATAACAGTCTTCCCTTTAAGATCACTCCATTTAAAGTTAGAATCGGCCTTTCGACCCATGAGAAACGTTCCATCCCCGTTGGTAAGTTGAGCAAATACAACACTATTATCCTCTTTGCCTTCGTTATATACATATACACTTGCTTCAGGTCCGGCAAAACCAATATCCACTTGCCCTGACAGTACAGCAGTCATGACCTTATCTGCGCCTGCACCATTCGTAAGTTCAACCTCAAGTCCCTCTTCCTTAAAGAACCCTTGAGTCAGAGCAACATACTGCGGAGCATAGAAAATTGAGTGTGTTACCTCGGATAGTTTAACTTTTGTCAGCTCAGTTTGATTACTACAGCCAGATAGCGCTAAAGACACACCTAAGATTAACACGGTAAGTACGAGCATAAACCTATTTTTCATAATGAGATTCCTCCTTTTAGTTACTAGTTTTTGCTTTTCTATATCGAAGCCCCTTTTTCCAAATTTAGATTTTATTCTTCACCAGAACTTTTTCAAGGTAAACCACCCCCTGGTACATAACAGTGGCTGCCACACCCAAGATAATGACACTAGTCATGACTAGGTCCAATTTAAAAACTTGGCCTCCGTAGACGATGAGATAACCCAGACCAGCTTTGGAAACTAAAAACTCTCCAACAATGACTCCGACCCAAGATAATCCAACGTTAATCTTAAGGGCATTGATAATAGTAGGTGATGACGCAGGCAGTAACACTTTAGTAAGAACCTGAAACTTTGTACCTCCAAAGGTCTCCACGAGCTTGATCTTTTCTTCATCGATAGTTAAGAAACCACTTAAGACTTCCAAAACCGTTACTATTAGTGAAATGGCCAAGGTCATAACAATAATTGCAGCCGGGCCAGCCCCAATCCAAACGATAAATACCGGGCCGAGTGCAATTTTGGGCAAACTGTTAAGGACTACTAAATATGGTTCTAATACTTTACACAGAAACTCTGACCACCATAAGAGAATGGCTATCATCGTTCCTAAAAGTGTCCCCAAGAGAAAGCCGAGGACCGCTTCAAGACAAGTTATACCTATGTGGTGAAAGAGCACACCTTCTTCATACAACCTAATAATCGTTTCAATGATCCTCGATGGCTGACTGGTGATAAACGGATCTATGATTTTGGCATTAGCGCATAGTTCCCAAAGTCCTAAAGCAATGACTAAGATCATTACTTGGATGATGCGAATATATACTTTTTCCATCCTAACACGCTTCAAGTATTCAATATGTTCAAGAGAAACTTCTGATCCTTCATTTTTGCGAGGCATACTTTCTTGTCCTTGTTTAGACATGGACATCCAGCCCCTTCCATATCTCTTGAAAATAATACTGAAACTCAGGTGTTTCCCGAGAAGATAAGGGTGTCCTGTTATCACAGCTTAACTTAATTTCATAAATATTATTAATCTTTCCAGGTCGCTTAGTTAAGAGGATAACCCGGTCTGACATACTGATACTCTCTGCAATATCGTGGGTTACCAAAAGTGCGGTTTTGTTTTCCTGTCTAATAATGGCATAGATATCCTCATTAACCACGAGTCTGGTTTGATAATCTAAGGCAGAAAAGGCTTCATCCAGAAGAAGGATTTGAGGATCGGTTATAAGGGTTCGTATAAGCGCTACTCTCTGCCTCATCCCTCCCGAAAGCTGGTTCGGATATTTATCCTTGAATTCGTAAAGTCCATAAGTTTTAAGTAGTTTTAAGGCCCGGTTTCTTGCCTCAGGAGTTACCAGCTTCCTTATTTCCAGACCTAGCATGACATTTTGGTAAATTGTCCTCCAGTCAAAAAGATGATCTTTTTGCAACATATATCCAATTTTCCGGGAAGTCCCCGTTACCTTTTCCCCAGAAAGTAAAACGATCCCCGTGGTTGAAGAAAGTAACCCCGAAATAATCGATAACAGGGTTGATTTACCGCACCCACTCGGGCCGACAATGCTGACAAACTCACCGTTTCGAACTGAAAAATTAATATTTTCTAGAGCTGTTATTTCCCCATTGAGGGATTGATACTTCATGCCTACGTTTTGTACCACAACCACATCGTTCAATCGCACTCCCCCCCAAGCATCTCAGCTTCTATAGTGTATTGAAAGATGCCTCAATCAGTGAGCAATTCGTAAAATTACCAGTTAATGTTTAAGAAACCGCTGGCCATGACTCACTTTCTATCTGGCACAAGAAAAGAGAACAGTCCTGCAAGCTAAATAATGCTGCGACTGTTCTCTTTTAAAGTCTGAGGATTGGACTTAGTCCAATTTCTTAACTACTTATCTTCCCTTTTGCTACAGCCTTTATGATCTCTACCACAAACTTTGCTGTACTGTACAGAGCTTCTTCTTCGATACATTCCTCTGTGGTATGTGATTTCTGCATACCGGTTCCCAGAACAACGCACGGTACACCGTAGCGGTTATAATAATTCGCATCGCTTCCTCCGCCGGTTGCTCCAAAGGCCGCTGTTAAACCAGCTGACTGAGCTGCTTGAGCAGAAAGACCGGCAATTTGTGATTTCTCCTCTAGCTTAAATGGGTCATATAATCTTATGACTTCTATCTCGGCGACAGCTCCCGCCTCTTCGGCACAGAGCTTAAATGTTTCGCACATCTGAGTAGTTTGACGCTCTAGTTTTTCTAAGTTGTGGCTTCTTGATTCACAGGTGATTTCAACTCTTTCAGCCACGATATTCGTAGCTCGCCCGCCTATAATTGTGCCAATATTGGAAGTTGTTTCCTTGTCAATCCGACCTGTTTGCAGGCTGGAGATTGCTTTAGCTGCTATAACAATTGCACTAATTCCATCCTCTGGGGCAGCTCCAGCATGAGATGCCTTGCCTTTAATGGTCACATTAATTCGATCTTGCCCAGGTGCCTCAAGAATAATTCTTCCTGGTTCACCACCAGTGTCTAAGACGAATCCCAAATCAGCTTTCAGCCTCGTCTTATCTAGGTTCTTGGAACCATTTAGACCGCCTTCTTCGGCTACACTGAATATAACCTGAATATCTCCATGAGGAATATTCAATTCCTGGATCGCTCTGACGGCCTCTAGAATTGGAGCGATACCAGATTTATCATCCGCCCCTAAAATAGTCGAACCGGTAGAGGTAATTAATCCATTTTGAAGTGTTGGCTCAATACCAAGGCAGGGGTCCACCGTATCCATGTGTGCTGAAAGTAACACGACTGGAGCTTGAGTAAGGTCACCTTTTAAATAAGCAAAGATATTTCCACAATTACCACCAATCACTTCACCAGCCTGATCTTCTGTTACTGTCATATTTAAACCTTCAAGACGCTTTTTGAGTATGTCGGCAATTTGTCGCTCATTTTTGGTTGGTGAATCAATTCTAGTTAGTTCAAGAAATTCTTCTAATAATCTTTTGCGTTTTATCATTTTTCATTACTCCTTCAATTTAAATAAGAGTTCAATATTTATTTAGGATTCAACAATTTATGTCCAATTCCTTTTAATGTTCAAATTTTAAGGATAAATCAGAAATAGTTTCCGGAGGCGCGTGGAATTATTCTGAGTGATCTTTAGGCCTCAAAAGTCTCGCCCTAGTAATACTCGTTTCTCCGTATTTTCCTTTAACAAAATCCATGATCTTAGTAAGATTTTCACTATCATGCCTCCGTTCAGTAAACAAAGAAAGTTGACTTTCTTCTTTATCAGTTAGGTTACTAAGCGTTATACCAATTAATCTAAGTGGTTGCTTTAGGGCTAATTCCCCTAACAAGTGACAAACTTCTTGGTAAATCACATCATCAAGATTAGTAGCCTGCGTTAATGTATGAGAACGGGAAATTGAACGAAAATCGTTAAACCGGACTTTCAAGGTTATCGTTTTGCCTTTGAGAGACACTTTGCGTGCACGACTTCCCAGATCAATGGAAAGTTTCAGTAAAACTGTCTCTAATTGATCACGATCAGCAATATCTGTGGTAAAAGTAGTCTCCTGACCGATAGATTTAACTATCCTATCGCTTTCCACTGGCCTATCATCAATCCCCCGAGCCAATAGATATAGCTGACTTCCAATAACTCCAAGGAACTGAGTTAAGTATCCCTGCTGTAAGTTCCGTAAGTCTCTAACCGTTCTAATGTTATGGGTATGCAGTTGCTCTGCCGTTTTTTTACCGACTCCCCAAATCCTTTCCACAGGCAGCGGGTCAAGAAACTCATAAATTCTGTCCGGCTGAACAATGACGAATCCATTGGGTTTCTGCAAGTCGGAGGCTAGCTTGGCTAAAAACTTATTGCAGGCTAAGCCAACAGAAGCTGTCAAGTTAAGTTCCTGTTGGATACGTTGTTTAATGATAAGAGCAATTTCATCCGCAGAACCAAATAGGCTTGTAGACGCTGTAATATCTAAAAAGGCCTCATCCAAAGAGAGTGGCTCTACCATGGGCGTATAAGTCAAAAATACATTCCGAATTTGCTTTGATACATCCTGATATTTTTGCATGTTTACTGGCAAAAAAACCGCGTGAGGACAGCGCCGATATACCTCTGCCATAGGCATTGCCGAGTGAATCCCAAATTTGCGTGCTTCATAAGAGGCAGCTGAAACAACACCCCTACTGTTAAGTCTGCCCCCTACCACTACTGGCTTGCCGAGTAGTGAGGGATCGTCCCGCTGCTCTACAGAAGCAAAAAAGGCATCCATATCAACGTGTAATATTTTACGTAAGTTAGTCCAAACGTCCATAATTCCCTCTTATTCTATTGACTCCCTAAGTTGAAGGAACAGAAAATTATCCTCTGAAGTAATTTACTCCACCCCTGAAGATAGGTTGATACTGATTCCCAGGGACATTAATAGCTACTCCCTTTCCAGTTCTTTCGGAATGGGCCATTTTACCTAGAATACGTCCATCCGGGCTAGTAATTCCTTCAATTGCTTCGTAAGAACCATTTGGAGTATAGATAATATCATTACTTGGGTTACCCAAGAGATCGACATATTGGGTAGCTATTTGCCCATTTGTAATCAACGTCTGAATCACTTCGCTAGAAGCGACAAAACGTCCTTCGCCATGTGAGATTGGAACAGTATGCACTTCACCTAATTCAACCCCACTAAACCAAGGAGATAAGGTGGAAACAACTTTAGTTTGGACCATGCAGGAAACGTGACGCCCTATTTTGTTATAAGTAAGGGTCGGAGAATCCCCGGTTAAATCCAGGATTTCTCCGTATGGGACGAGACCTAGTTTAATCAGCGCTTGAAATCCATTGCAAATTCCAAGCATTAATCCGTCACGCTGTTTTATTAGTTTTAACACCGCTTCCTTAATCCTTGGATTTCTGAACATGGCGGCTATAAATTTGCCTGAACCGTCCGGTTCATCCCCAGCACTGAACCCCCCTGGCAACATAACAATTTGAGACTGGTCGATCATTTTAACCATCTCTTGGATGGATTGTTCCACATCATCAGCATTTAGGTTTCTGATCACCAAGGTTTCAACCATGCCGCCAGCTTTCTCAAAGGCCTTGGCCGAGTCGTATTCGCAGTTGGTACCAGGAAATACAGGAATAAAGATTCTCGGCTTGGCTACTTTTATGGCTGGTTTTTGAGTATTGCGAAGTTCATAATCCACCACGACAGGTGCAGCTACTTTTTCAGTCTGAGTAGGGAAGATTTTTTCGAGTGGCTTTTCCCAAGCCTGTAAAGCGATATCTAGCTCAATATCTACTCCATTAATCGTGATAACGGGTTTTTCCTGAGTGAGACCAAGCAGTTGATACTCCACCTCGCCGAAAACATCTTCTAAATTCACGGGTTCAGCGATTTCCAAGATTATTGAACCATAGTCCGCAGTAAACAACCTATTTATATCTGTCTGATCATTAAAAGCCATCCCGATTCTGTTACCAAACGACATTTTGCTGATAGCAGCAGCCAGTCCTCCCATCCTAACTGTATGTGTTGCTAGGACTATCCCGGAATGGATCACTTCATTAATCTTTTGATAATTTTTAATTAGGTGCTCAAAATTAGGGACTTCATATTCATCCCTATCAACTGATACCAAGATAACACGACTACCGATTCTTTTAAACTCTTGAGACATAACCTTATCTGCACGAGAAACACTGACCGCAAAAGCAACTAATGTTGGAGGAACATTTAAATCCATGAAAGTACCCGACATGCTGTCCTTGCCACCGATGGCAGGGATACTTAGCTTTTTCTGAGCATAGAATGCCCCTAGTAAAGCACTGAAGGGTTTCCCCCACTTTTCTGGATCAGTCCCAAGTCTTTCAAAATACTCTTGCAGGGTAAGTCGCACTTTGCGATAATCCCCACCCAAAGCCACAATCTTGGTGACAGCATCAACAACAGCATATAAGGCACCGTGAAATGGACTCCATATTGCCAATAGTGGATTATAGCCATAAGTCATCATGGTCGCAGTATTTGTTTCCCCAGACAGCACCGGAAGTTTTGCGACCATGCCTTCTGCAGGAGTCATTTGATACTTACCACCTAATGGCATCAGGACAGAAGACATCCCGATGCTACTGTCAAACCGCTCTACTAACCCTTTCTGGCTACAGACGTTTAAATCCGCTAAATTGCCCAACCAAGCCTCCTTAATAAAGGAAACGTCTTCAACAAGCGCTAATTTTTGCTCGACTGATTCTGGTAGCTTTTTAAAGTAGTTGACATCGGCATCAGGAAGATTCACCAGAACTTTCGTTTTCTGCTTAACCCCATTAGTATTGAGAAACTCCCTACTGACATCGACAATTGCCTGTCCCCGCCAAAACATCTTGAGACTAGGATTAGCACTAACCCTCGCCACTAAAGTAGCTTCCAGGTTTTCCACCTTTGCATACCTGACGAACGTATCTAAGTCTTCTTCTGAAATTACCACTGCCATGCGTTCTTGAGATTCAGAAATTGCAAGTTCTGTGCCGTCCAGACCATCATACTTTTTCGGAACACTATCCAAGTTGATTTCTAAGCCATCCGTTAATTCTCCGATGGCCACTGCAACGCCACCTGCACCGAAATCATTGCAACGTTTAATTAGAGTACTTACGTTCGCATTACGAAAGAGCCTTTGGATCTTGCGTTCTGTGGGAGGATTTCCTTTTTGCACTTCCGCCCCGCAGGTTAGTAATGACTCATATGTGTGTTCTTTCGAAGAGCCTGTAGCACCACCACACCCATCTCGACCTGTTCTGCCACCGACCAAAACGACAACATCCCCTGGTTCAGGGACTTTACGTACAACGTTTTTACGGGGAGCAGCTGCAATCACAGCCCCGATTTCCATCCGTTTGGCCACAAAGCCTTCATGATAGACTTCCGTGACTTGTCCAGTGGCAATTCCGATTTGATTACCGTAGGAACTGTATCCCGACGCCGCACCCCTGGTTATCTTTCTTTGAGGTAACTTTCCGGATAGTGTATCTTCGAGTTTTGCCCTAGGGTCTCCGCTCCCTGTTACACGCATAGCCTGGTAAACGTAAGTGCGACCGGATAGAGGATCACGAATGGCTCCACCCAGACAGGTAGCTGCACCTCCGAAGGGTTCAATTTCTGTAGGGTGATTATGGGTCTCATTCTTAAACATCACTAGCCACTCTTCATTTTGGCCGTCGATATCTACATTCACAACAATACTACAGGCATTGATCTCATCCGATTCATCGAGGTCTGCTAAAACCCCTCTCTTCTTAAGTTCTTTCATGCCTAAAACACCGATATCCATAAGACAGACATCTCTATTAGAAGGATTTTCGCCATAGACATAATTCCTCGACGTGAGGTATTCCTGGTAAGCAATCGTTAGTGGATGAGCATAATCCCCTTCTGGAATAGAAACCTCTTCAATATGAGTATTAAACGTTGTATGGCGACAATGATCCGACCAGTAAGTATCAATCACTCGAATCTCCGTAATCGTCGGATTTCGTTTCTCTGTATCCCGGAAATAACGCTGGCAGAACTGCAAATCTTCATAACTCATCGCTAAACCGGTTTCCTGGAAAAACGCTTTTAGCTCACCAGGCGACATCTGAATAAAACGATCAATTATTTCTACATCAGGCGGGTTCATTGATTCAGATTCAAGACTTTCTGGTTTTTCTAGAGAAGCCTCCCGTGCTTCGACAGGGTTAATACAATAAGCCTTAATTCTCTGGAAATCTTCCCCAGAAAGTTGGCCCGTAATCACGATTACTTTAGCCGAAGCAATATTGGGTCGCTCTTTTTGTGTTAAAATCTGAACACATTGGGCTGCAGAATCTGCACGTTGATCATACTGACCAGGCAGGTATTCCATTGCAAAAACCAGGTCCTTTGATGAAATTACTAAATCCTCGTCAAACACTAGGTCCAGAGTAGTTTCGGCAAAAACAATCTGTCGTGACATTGTATACTCTTCATCAGAAATACCAGAAATATCATACCGGTTGACGACTCTTAACCCATCTAACTCTGTGATGCCCAGATTCTCTACTAAATCGCTAAAGAGACCTTTGGCTTCAATGTCATAGCCCAGCTTTTTTTCGACGTAAATTCTCTTGACCTCTTTTGATTTCATACAATCCTCCACCATCCAACTTTACTTTAACGCGTCTGCCCAATTCGCCAATTCCCCACGGAAATTCTTAGTTAATGTAACAATCTTACAATATGGCTGATCCTTGAAATGTTCCATATACGGGACAAAACCGCTTTTTGAAAAAGGAATGTCAATTTGTCCTGAATGTCCGATGCAAATGACTTTACACGAATCATGTATGCGTGTAAATATCTTCCGCAATTCCATAATCGTGAAATTCTGACATTCATCGATGATAATGGTCATGTCTTTAAGATTAGTTCCTCTAAGAAATAATGGGCTCTTAGGGTAACACCATATGTTATCCATCACCCGCTTTACAGTTACCTTTCTCCGAAGTGCTTCGTTTGCCAATATTTCCTCATTATAAACACACTGAACTGGGTTCTCATTGATCTCTAAGAGAGCATCAATGAGAGGTTGATGATAGATGCTTTCTTTTTCGGACTGTGTGCCGGGTCTGAATCCCATTGAGGATTCCTGTACTGGATTAAATATATAGGTTAAAGGCTTTTTGAAAATCTTTGCGCATGCCACCGCCAGAGTGGTTTTTCCAGTTCCGGCGTTAGCGTTTACCATTACTAATTGATTATCAAATATCGCGTTAACATATTCGAGTTGTTCAATTGTCAATTTCGGCGCAAACCCAAACAATAAGTTATTCTCAGGTAGTGGCATAATACTCTCCTTATCATTGTGGAGTTATTAGTAGATACTTACAACATCTTAAAGAAAAATTAACTGCGACCAGAATTTCAATAGCTAAATTATATCTTATTACATTTTTGAAGAGGATTCAAATGAGGAAAACAAAAAGCTAGATCGTTGAATACGGTCTAGCTTACTTAAATAACATCGTCCCGCCTTGTACGATACCGGCACCTTAAATAATTCTAAAGGAAAAGCATTGTCGAAGTGAAGTTAAGATAATTCATGAGGTTAACGAGTTCACTTTAAATGTGCTACCTAATTTTACTTCGAATATACGGAATAATGGTCGGTAGTAAAGACACAAAAATGATAGCAAATATTACATAAGTAAAATTATTTTTTACAGCGGGGATATTACCAAATAAATTCCCCGCAAACATAAACAGCAGAACCCAGGACACTCCCCCGATCATGTTGAAAAAATTAAACTTTACGAAGTTCATTTTACCAAGCCCTGCAACAAAAGGAGCAAATGTCCTTATTATCGGTATAAATCTAGATAGTATTATTGCTTTGCCGCCGTGCTTTTTATAAAAGGCCTGGGTTTTATAAAGATATTCTCTCTTAAAGATCCGGGAATTATTTATGGCAAGTATCTTATGTCCAAGCATTCTACCAATAAAATAGTTCAGAGTGTTCCCCCCAACCGCCGCAATAATAAGAATTATAAGGGATAGTTTAAAATTCAAGGCACCTGATGCGCCCAAAGCCCCAATGACAAAAAGTAATGAATCTCCAGGAAGGAAGGGGGTAACCACAAATCCAGTTTCACTGAAAATAATCATGAAGAGAACTAAATATGTCCAAGTTCCGTAGTCCCTAACTATTTCAACTAAATGTTTATCGACATGTAGGATAAAATCAATTAAACTAGTTATGAATTCCATAAAAGCTCCTTTTTTTATATTAGAATATGCTCAAAAATTTGCAAGTTAGCATCGTAACTATTCGTTGATAAATATTCATTTCATCTATTAGTTAATATAGTGATTTTACTCCAATTTAAACCAATTATCTAGTAGTTGCTGAAATACTTTTCGGACTCATTAAGAATTCATTAGTCTTTTTCCGATGATATTCGAAGGCAGTTTCGATCAGAAAGCCAAACTTTTGATAAAGATTAAACGCATGTATGTTATTACTATCAACCTCAATTACAATTTCTCGTATACCGCTCTGTCTAAGATGCTCCACAATGAGATGGAGGAGATCATAACCGTACCCCTTACTCCGAAACTCCGGTATAATACCAAAGCCAAATATTGAGACTTCATCCAAATCTCGGCTTGATGTTCCCATCCCAATAATCTCATCATTCAGAATCCCAAGGTATTGGTCGCGCATGGCCGATCTATAAATATTAACAATCATACCTTGAGCATCTTCATAACTGTCTTTAAAAATTCTCATGCTTGCATCGATCATTCTCTGAAGGTCTTCATCACGAGGTTTGAGATACTTCAAGCGATTTGTGGCCAGTGCTACATACTTCTTATCATCTAATCTCATAGAGTATTCGGTATAAGCGTACTGAGCCGCGAGGTGTGATAGTACATGTTTACCGGTAATAGATTGACTCTCAAGGACAAAAAGAACTTCCGGGATTTCATATTTTATAAGTTCTTCAACGGTTTTAGATAGTAACTCCTTAAAATATCCTTTGTCTCGATGGGATGGTAATGTCAATGCTGTGATTTCTGCTTCATGTTGAGTTGGCACAAACATAGTCAGCACACTGATTAACTGGTGACTATCATACATGAGAAAAATGCTATTCATTTCTTGATTGAAATTCATAGTTGTATCGACAAAAATGCTCCCCATTAGATTATCTTGGTCTTTACAGATCTGCTCTAGGTATTGCACTTCATTCTCTACACTTTCACTGTAAACATTCAATTTCTTTAGGATCAAACAAATCCCTCCTCAAAACAAACGCACTCTTCTCGCTTGTCATTGACTTCCGTCCATCAATGATGATTATTAGAGAATTACATATAGTACTATAGCAGTAATTCCCATCATAAACAACGAGAAGCATTTACATGTGTAGCATTTAGTGTCCATGGAGTTTGCTCTTTCCATCGGCTTATAAGCTGTGGACTGATTTTATTTTGGCAACTCCATATCCACCCCCCTGGGTACATTATAGATGTCGATGTTTTCAATATCAATCGCATGATCGCTAATAACAACCAAACCCGTATCCCCTTTTAGTTCAGAATTGTGTATCGTTGTAGATGGTTTCCCCACTTCCTTAGCTAATTTGATATATTTATCGGTGAAATTAAAACTAAGGTCGCCGCTAATAAGCATTTTAACAGTCCTTTTATCTTTAAGGGCTTCTTTAATTTCTGGGAAAACTAAAGGGTTGGCAACCTGTTTCTTTGATAGCTTTCGTATAACACGTTCTCTAAACTCTCCCAAGAAAAGCATTTTCTCCTCCTTTTTAAACTCAGGTGCTTTATTGAGACCAATGGAAAGGGCTTGCTCAAGCCTATTTTTTTGACTCAAAGTTCTGATTTCTTCTCTTTGAGTATCTCCTTCTGTTAACATGTAATTTTCTCCCTTTTAGATCCAATTTTGGTATACTGAATTATAGTTTGCATATCCTTTGATATTTAAATACCTTTGAAAATCGAAAGCATCTTAACCATGTTTATAATTATCAATTTCCTGTAGATACCAACCGATTCCAGTAAGTTTCTCCCTCAGTTTAGGATCAGTGGTGATAAGAATCATTTGCCGTGTGAGGGACAGTTTACATAAATGCTCTATGACATCTATCCAGAAACTTTCATCCTCATCAATAGCTCCTACTGAGAAGAACAATGGCTTCTCTGTGTAACTGCCAAGGGTTAAATGCGCAATGGCCATACGATAAGCAAAATAATCTCTCTTTGCTTCTGCCAGATCTCTTTGAATCGTCTCTTGGACTAGTGACGAGGAGATTTTATTTAAAATGCACTTCATCTCATTGTTTAGTGCTTTGCCGAACTTGGCTTGCCATTCTTGCCAAGACGTTTCCAACACGATTTGAGTGTCATTTATTACAAGGGGTAAGTTCGAATATGCCAACCACTGTCGCTTAGCAGCTTCAATCTTCTTTTCTATGATGGTCAACGAAGGGGGTCTCTGACAATGCTGAAGGCGTTGTTCTGCATCCGTATACTGCCTACGAGTTTCCCGGCGTTCTATTTCCCAACCGGTAAGTTCCGTCTGCCGTTCATCATAGGAAACCAGTGTTTCACGTTCCAAGTCTGCTAAGGGTTCCAAAATTTGAGCTAGTTGTTCCATATTACGGGCGCCGAGTAAGTCCTTGAACCTTTTTGAATACTCAACGATTTCCCTTTTCGCCTCGTCTTTCGCCCGAAGTTGGCTAGCAACCTTGAACACTGCAACTATGACTTCATCTCTATCTGTAAAAGGTGTATCCCAATCCCACAACTTTTCTCGGAGTTGTTCTGCGCACGTCTGCAACTTTTTTTCTACTATTGAAGACTGTTCCTGTAAAAGGTTTAGCTCATCAAGCTTAAAGAATAATTGATGTTGTTTTCTCTCGTAGTCTTCCCAGCCGTTCAGCCATGCCGGAAGATCAGCTACCTTGACTGCTAAAAACGCTTGTTTTAAGAGTTCAGAACGTGTTTGCACAGTTCTGCAAAGTTTATCTTCCCTACCTACCGTTTCTTGCAGTCGCTCAATCTGATTTTCTATTTTTTCTACTCGCTTCTGCTGGTCACGATAGTTCATAAGTCGATTCGTGAATTCTTCGAAATTTGCGGCATGATTACTCTCGTAGTATTGGTTAAGTCGTGACTCAAGCTTTTTTCCAATGCTAGTCCCATTAAAATATTTCTGTAATATTCGGTCAAGAGAGCAGGCTATTTTAGAGCTATTCCACTGCTTTAAGTGCGTTTCTCGTTGCGAAAGCTCGAGTATATCAGCCTCCGTTACTCCAGTCATATCTGCAAAACCCCGAAGACGTGCTAGCTCTTCTGAATATATTAGCTGAGTGCTTTCAAGATCATTCTTTATGATTGGGAGCTTGTTAAGTTCCTTCTGAGCACCTTGTCTTTCCTCTTCAAACCTGTTTAAACGTTGATCTTCATACTTTGACGATCCATCGTATCCGCACGTTTGTAACGCATCTTTCAACTCAGTAATTTTCATTACCGCCATTTGAATAACCGTTGTTAAACGTTCAACTTGTTCTTGAAGACTTGCCCACTCAAGGCACTCTTCACGCAGATTTTCAATCACTTCCCAATCTATTTCTGACTCATTAGTAAGCGTCGTAAGATTCGACTCTATGGCACAGATCCGATCTTCTAACTGGATTAACTCTTCTTGGAGTTGGCGTAACTCTCGATAATCCGGATTTTGAGTTAGCAAAGCTAAGCGTTCTTGTATTATTAGGGCTGTAGCAATCTTTTCGGATAAAATATCCTCGGTTTCTTGAAGATTCTTGAGCTCAATTAGAAGTAACCGTTTTTCGTCTTGCTGTCGGTACGCAGTCTCCCATTCCCGCCGTAGTGCATCATATTCAGCCTTAGCTACCACCATACTTCCCTTTTGTTTGCTTACTCTCATTTGGGCTCCTGCCAACGAATTTTGCAATTTAATTAGAGAAAATTCTTCATCTCCACCTTGTCGAATATTGTTGACCCGTAGATTCAGATGATCAGACTCGTTTATTTCTGGCCAATTCACGATCACGCTCTTACAAAAAGCCCGAATATTACACCGAAATAAATAATCTCCTAATGTTAAATTTTCTGGTAAAGAAACGTTTTGGCCCGTTCCCACATCACTCATCAGGGTTAAAGACTGCACAAATTCATTGCCTAATTTGATGAAGTCACGTCTTATATAAAATCGGGTATTATCGACAACCAGCCACACCTCCAGTGAGCCCTTTTCACTCTCAGCTTTTAAAGCTTGCGGCGTATTTTGATTATAAAATAAATTCAACAGTAACTCGTTCAACGTCTTTTGATGGTTCTTATCCTTACAAAAAACTACACTTGGACTTTCTGGAAATGTCCAGTCGACATCCCCTAAAATTGTCAAATTATAGCTTTTTATTCGTTCAATTCTCATCGTCTATCCGTCCCTGCTCAAGCGCTGCCAGCCCGATTTTCATCACAAGCTCCCAGTGCTCATTGCTCTCATTGCTCACCGCAGCAACCTGGCGCTCTTTTAGTTTATTAATAAATACTTGGGACAGAGTAGGAAACCCGTCTCCATTTTCCATCATTACTTCTAACGATGTAACGGCTTCTAGCCCAAATTGAGAGTCTGTTTTTTCTTCAGAGTAGATAACTTCGAAGAAACGAAAATTATCTGCTAATAGCTTATGCAACGGATGAACAACTACTTCAACTTTTTGAAACGGTCCCGACAGTTTGATTCTAAACAAATCTTTTTGACGTTCATCTGGGCTCGTTTCAGACAATAGTTCAGTTGTGAGTGATTCTATAGTGCGTTGAATTGAGAGAGTCTTTTCAAGGTAATGGCGCTGTCCCAGTTCTCGAAATTCAAATCGAAAGGAATCTCGTTCAATCTCCCCAATGATCACACCATGTGGTCCGTTCTCCCCAAAACTTCTAGCTTCGAGAGAACCACAATCAGCCCAGACTGTTTCTCCTGCTTTTTGTATCCCGCTCCAGCGTTTCTGATGTCCTAAGGCTAAATAGCACAAACCACTAGAAGCAATATGCTCTGGCAGAATGGGGATGAACCCTTCGGTATTTGTAATTGAGTCCACCTCAGCATGGAGAAGCATGATCGGAATCGTTCCATCTCGCGTGGCGTGAAAACAATCTAGGAAAGGACCTTCTTGATGATAAGCTGTGCACCCCTTACCATAAATGGTCACATTAAGAGACGGTATTATCACGCTACTCATTCTACTTGAGAATATATGCACATTGCTAGGCCATATAGATAAACGATACGCAGATGTCGTTATAAGCGGGTCTCTTTCTCCAGGAACAATGAAAATCTTTGTACTCTTCAACTTGGCTAGCGACCGGGCTACTCGCTCGACGGTCTCCTTTTGCACATACTCCTGTTCGAATAAATCACCTGTCACAAAAAGAAGCTCTACCTTTTCCGCTCGACATAGATCGAGCACTGCTTCAAAGGTCTGCCACAGATCCTGGTTTCGCTGCGCTACCCATCCCTCTGGCCCTTCCCAAGAGGGGCTATCAAAACGACATCCCGCAAACTGCAAAAAACGTACGTATGAAGCCATACTTTCACCTTCAACTTTATCAATTCCGAGACACCCACTTCTATAAGTGGGTGTTCCGATTTCCGATTTCCACTTCGGTAGGGGTAGACTCCCCCCCACCGAAGCCCCGATGTTCAGCTTTAGCTGAACGAGTTCACTTAAGTTCCACACTGTTGGTTAAATTCACCGTGAAGAACTCACCTTTTTTCATTTCAATATGACCAGAAACGTAAGGCTTGTCCTCAACAGTTATATAAACTTTATCAACACCGTAATACGTTCCTATTGTATTGGTAATACTTTGCAAAATTAAGCTTTCATAGCTACTACCTGCATTCATTTCGCTCAATAACTCGTTGGAAAAATCTATATATACCCCGTTGTCCTTGTTTAAATATAGACTATTAATTTTAACATTAGGACCTAATACCTTGGCTAAATTGCCTTTAGGTAAATCTTTAAACGCATTTTCAAAAATTATCTTGGTTATGTCATTCGTCTTAAAAGAAAGCTACTTATTCACAAAATAAAGCTTATCAACATTTGAATTTGGATAGAAAATTCTTACAGTTTGTACAAATGGTACATTAGTCTCAAGTTTGCTTAAAGTAGAAGAAACTTCAAGTCCATTTGAAGTGAATACTGATTTTACAAGACCAATATTAGATACATAATAGTCTTTTGTCTCACTTTCTTTACCCTCTGTCGTTATCTCTAACGCTTTATAAGTGCCTAAAGGGGTAGTTACATCCACTCCCAGATTTGTGATAAAGCGTTTTCTACCATCTACTAAAGTCCAGCTAGTTCCTTGCACTAAGGGTTCTTTTAATAAAATCTCCACATTACTACTAGGGACTTGAGTTAAATTCTCACGGTAATAACATTCCCCTCTCGATAGAAGCACTCTGAGCTCGCCATCTTTATATTCCAGCACTTTCACTATTTCCGTTCCACCGTTATTTGATCTTAGCTGAATATGGTTTCCTAATTTATAATCTATGAAGACCGTGTAAGACGCGTACTCATTTCCTTGACCCTCGAATACATATTTTGTGTTTTCTTTATAAGCATAATAGTCCTTAATAGTGAGTAGTTCTGCCTCATTTTCTGGGGGAGTCGATTTATTATTCTCACTAAGCTTCACAGCATCCTTATTTGCGCAACTGCTTAGAAAAACAATTGAGAGCAATAAACTAATTATTAGGAAGATCTTTTTCACTACGCACCTCCTTGGGTTAGTTGTTATTATTATAACACTATTATGTTAAATTACGCAGTCATTAATCAACAGGATACTAGTTAATGTGACTGCAAAGTGACTCAACATAGCTATTTATTTTTCACAATAGTGCAACTAATCAACGCTAATGTCAAACTTTTTCATTATTATTCCAATCTATATGTTATAATTAACAAATATATGAAAACATAGAAAGGAAGCGAAATTATGCGGATTTGGTTTGTATTTTCATTATTATTTTCACTATTAGTAGCCGTTTTTGCGGTATTAAATTCTAATGTAGTACTTATAAAATTATATTGGGTAGACTATCAACTATCGCAATCCTTAGTCATTCTCTTATCTGCTTTTCTTGGAGCACTCGTTGCTACTTTCTTAGGGATTTTTAGTAAAATTAAATCATCCTTAAAAATAAGAGAATTAAATCTTATGGTAAAAAGTTTAGAACAAAAAATCATTGAATTAGATAATCAGAAAACTGTTCCATCCGTCAGTGACTTAAATAGTTCAAATGATCCAGAAGCCCAAAATCACGAACATAAAGTCAAAGTTTTACTTAAGGACGAATTGTAAACATCAAATTTTACATCCTCAGTGCAGACTAACCCCGAAGAGGTAATACCTCTTCGGGGTTTTACTTTGAAACTCAACGGAACAACGACTCTTACTAGTAGATACGTTTACCAAAGGCAGAACAAATTAATCCCACTGCGAGTTCTGCCGTCTTATTCTGATAATCTAAAATGGGGTTTACCTCTACCATATCCATACTCATGAGCAGGTCGGATTCCGCAATGAGTTCCATCGCTAAATGGGCCTCCCTATACGTCACCCCTCCAGCAACAGGCGTCCCTACACCTGGTGCTTCTCCAGGATCGATGACATCTAGATCAAAACTGACATGGATTCCATCCGTTCCCAGAGAAGCGATTTGAATTCCTTCTTTGACTACGTCCTTCATTCCTTTCTTGTCAATATAGCTCATTGTAAAAACTGTAATTTTGGAGCGGTGAAGCATTTCCCGCTCTTGATAGTCTAAATCGCGGGCCCCAATAATTACCGTGTTTTCTTCACGTATCTTTTTCTGTTCTCCTCCAATAGAGGTTAATTCATGCGCACCGATTCCGTTAGCAACTGCCAAAGGCATTCCATGAATATTGCCACTGCTCGTCGTCTCCAGTGAATTATAATCCCCGTGCGTATCGAACCAAATTAAGCCATAACGCCGACCACCTGCAGCTAGTCCCGCCAGGGACCCGATCCCTAAACTATGATCCCCCCCTAAAATCAAGGGGACAACTCCTTCTTTAATGGCTTGTGTTACCTTCATCTGAAGTTCCTCGTTAACCTTGACAATTTCCTCCAAATACTTAAGACGTTTATCTTTAATCTCGCGTGTTTCCGGGACTGGAACCTCTAAATTACCCAAATCCTCAACATTCCAGCCCAGTCGCTGTAACCTAGCCTTTAACCCAGCATAACGCATAGCACTTGGTCCCATATCCACGCCACGTCGACCCGCTCCAAGGTCTATGGGTACCCCAATAATTCGAATGGTTTGTTTATTCACTGTGTTGCCCCCTAATCTTCTTACTGCGTTTAATTTAGATAACGCTTATGTACAAACGGAGAAGTCATAGCCCCCAGCAATCCCCCATAGTTCAAATCAAATTCTACAACTGAACCTACCGCTAAATCCGGGACTTCTGTGACATCCACAATTAAATGATCTGAACTCGCCCCGAAAATTCTAAGTCTAGCGTCCCGTAGTATTAAGCCCTCAATTGGAACATCCTGTCGTCCTAAGGCTATTATTCCCCGTTTTCGCCACCCTTTATCAAGAAACGTCGGAACTTTTCCGAAGGCATCTTGCCCAATTGACCCTATCGGAACGGTTGGTTTATCATAACTTTCCAAAATCTCAGCCCTTAAAATAAAGGCATCATAAAATGCACCTGGGAGACGTTGACGATTAACAGTCTCCCGACCTAGAACTATGCCTTCGCCGATCCGCAATTGATTAATTCGTGGCGGTATGTTACCACTTTGAAGAAGAGATAACGACGCAGAATTCCCTCCAGAAATAACAGGAAGAGAAATCCCGAATTCTCGCTCCACTTCTTCAGCCAGCTCAACAAGATGTCCTAAATTCTCGGACGTGGGAATTACTCCACCATAGCAGGCTAAATTGACCCCCAGACCCTCCAGTAGTAAGCCCTTCAGGGGGAGGACCTGGGCAACCAATTGAAGTAAGTCTACAGGCCATATACCTTCTCGCAAATCCCCCATATCCACCATCAAAATCACCCGATGCTGTTTTGGGAGTTTTAATGCTGCTTGAGAAAGCGCCTGCAAGACATCTAGATTTGAATTCAAACTGACATCCGCCAAGGCCACTGTCTCCTCTACTCGCGAAAGCCCGGGCAAACGCAAAAGCATCAAAGGAGTCTCAGGAAAGGCCCGTTTTAAACGCGCAAGATTTTCTAGTCGAGAATCTGCCAACATCCGTATTCCTCCAGCTAACATAGCTGCAGCAATTTTAGGTTCACCCGAAAAAACCTTGGTTACGCCAACCACGTCCATCTGATAGGGATTAGAAATCAGTTTAATTACTTCGACATTCTGGGTGATTTTAGCAAGGTCAATGACTATTTCGGGTAAGCTCACGCCTATCCTCTCCCTCTAATTTTCTACCCCAAGTGATTGGCGCAAAAGCTGCCAAGTTCCTTGGCGATACGTTGTACTTAACACGCCTAGGGATGCCATAATATAATATGAGTCCAGCAACAACGCTACTCCCTGCTTAGGAAGCAAAGCATCCCCTGCCTGTTGTAGACTTTCTCTCAGCATTTCCAGACCATTTGGTAGCCGGGTGAGAAGGCATTCACCACTGTTGTCGTGCTGCCGATTTCAGCCACCAAAACCATTTTCATATGCTAATCCCTCTCTTTGTCCGGGAAATGCTCCTCCCGATACTTGATCAGAAAACTGGCCACATCAATCCCTTTGGTTCCCCTTCCAAACCCGGCATCCATGCCCCATTCCCTAGCTAACTCATTGGTAACTTGTGTTCCTCCTCCTACCAGAATCAAGCGGTCACGAACTCCACGTTCCACACACAAATCATGTAATTTCTTCATATTGAGTCGATGCATGTCTCCATGGGTAATAATCGTACTACTTCTGCGGGGTGCATGACTTGTTTATGAATAACCTCTGTTTCTTCCCAGCCCATTTGTTTGGCAATCTCTAAGGCCGTAAAGTGGGCTGTTCGAATATCCGTTGGCAAAAACAAGGTCATACTCACAACCCCATCCCCTGCCCATTGGACTTCAGGAGTTAAACCTTCGCCACGGTAAGGACGACTTTTCTCAAGACGTTTATTAACATTATCCTCATTATCAAGCTCATCAATCCACTGAATTTTCTCTGGGACGCAAAAAGTGCAGCTCCCTATTGTCGAACACGTATGCTCTAGCCCTTTCGGTCTGTGATTATTGCCAAAGTGTCCACAAACTGGTGCAAAATAATCATCGGCACGGAGCAAAACCTCTGTCCCTACTCCCCCTTTAATATTTCTAGGAATCCCGTCCCCATTCCGTTCTGGATAAAGTCCCGAATCCACGAAGAACCCTTGTTGAACCGCTTCGAAATAACCTCCGGTCTCCAGAATTTCTTCTAAAAACAGCACAGCACGTTCTTTCAGTTCACGCACGCGATCTCCCAAGATCCCATCTCGTTTGATCTCGACCATTTCTTGCAAACCATCCAACCCCAACAAGGCCTGCTTAGCCGTGTTAATGCCATTCATCGTGTTATAGTTCCAAGGAACATTGCGCCCTTCATCTGGAGTGATGGTACTTTGAATATCTGCTGAAGTTAGGCGAGAAAGCAAAACATTTAGGTTATGAGTGACTGTCACTTCCCGTGGATCGGACTCCATATATTTGGTATTCATTTGCGCCCTCATCCGAAACCCAGCAAACAATTCCCGCAAAGCCACGGCATAAGGCAAATCCAAGCGGAGTGCAGGAGCTTGAGGCGCAGTTGGGGGAACAGTCGACAGATAAATACGCTCTTTGGGCATCCCTACTTGGACGGAATAGGCACTATTTATAGCGTGTTGGACAAGGAGTTCTGGCATCACCTTCCAAGCTTCGCGGGCTGTGGCATTCGCATTATGCGCCCCGTCGATCTGAACAATTTCTGCCCAATTCATGACCTTTTTGGCTTCAGCTGCATCGACAAAGGAGCGAACAACATTGATGTTGCGGTATAGGACGTTATATTGAGGGTCTTGGTGTGCCCCGTTGACACCTTCTTCCGCTACAAGAACGGCGACCTCTGGCCCTGCAACGCCACTAACATAAGTATGTAAATTAATCTCCCGACCCACTTCATCCTCGATCATATCCAACGCTTTGCGCGTTGCTCGCAGTTGTTTCCGACTAATCGGAACCCCTCCAATCCCTTCCGGCGTCCCTTCAAGCAAACCGTCATAATGGCTTTGCCCAGCGGTTCGAATCACCATAATATGATCAGCGCCATGATAAGACTACGGCATCTGGATCTTGACCAGTTAGCAGACGGGTTTGCTCTACAAGTTCATACCCTAAAGTTTCCACATCCGCAATCCCGAAGGGTGTATAAAGTGAAGAGTTGAAAAACCCTGTTTCCTCTAATAACTGTAAGAAGATATAAAAGAGCTCCGGACCAACTGACAGCTGAAGAACTTCTGCCCCATAAGCCTCACACGCTCGACTCTTTTCAATGATTTCCGGTTGACCCTGCCCGCGGGCATCAAAAGCTTCCTGAACAATCAAACAACGAAGCCCTCGCATAGCTGCTTGGGAAACAACCGCAGCTCCATAGTTTCCGGAGGTATCTGCGATCACACCAGCATACCCACGTTGTTTCGCTTCATAAACTGATAACGCTGCTCGGCGTGCTTTAAAACTACCCGCAGGATTAGCAGCCTCATCTTTTACGAAAATCCTTGCCCCTTTCCCCTGTGGAGCGACGCGACGAGCTAAGGCCGTTAACTGGCGAAGCTCTAACAGAGGTGTGTTCCCTACTCCAGTTGCTCATTGAATGCTGCTTGTTTCCTTTAGAGAATAGGCCACAGAGTTCATCATTTTTTCATAATCAAAACCAAGTTTGCCAAATTCAAACATGGCATAATCGATCCCAATGGCCTGACGCATGATCTCTCCCTTACGAGCCATGACTGCCTCATAAGAATGGTCTAACGATTTATTCATCTCCAACCCCTCCTTGCTTCAGAAAGGCCCTAAGTTCTTGTCCAATACCTAAAAGCACCTTTTGCGGTTCTCCAAACGTATGGTTATACTGGGGATGAAGCGAGGTCAATTCCCCTTCCACCACTCGCCCAATACGAGTGCGAATCGAAACCAGCTCTCCTAATTTCGCTTGCTCATTAAGGAGAAAGCCCCGTAAACGCATCTCCAAGGGAACCTTTTGAGTATCCGCTGGAACCTGAGGAGCTCTTTTTCCTGGTTCCATAATCACCTTCCAAATTTCGACCCAGTCCCCACTCGCCACGCTCTCTTCTAGTGTGCTCTCCTTATCCAAACTCATTTATTTACTCCCCCTTTCGCCAAGCCAAAAGCGTCCGGACGTCTCCCATCAGGGCGGCTGGAACCGGTAATTCAGCCATGTTCAAAAGTCCTGGGCGAGCCGCTAAAACTTGGGGAATCATGTTCACGGCCATCGCCATAGTTCCCAAACCGCCCGGAATCTCCGGTTTAATCGCTAGATGAAGATTCGGCTGTCCTGTGATATCGATATAATCTCCCGTTTCAATCCCTTCCAGCAGAGGCAAAACTTGCTGGGGATGACTTAATTCGATCTTAGGAACTCCATCGACATACCCTATCGCAGTATGTTTACACCCTGCTACATGACCAGGTTCAACTTTCACATGGGCTGTTTCCCTGGTCACTTTTGATCCTCTCCGACCGAAGATATTTGAAGCGCAGTATCCTTGTAATATAGTACAATACTGTAAGGAAAACGACCCGTCTGTTGCAGATGGAAATTTTAAGAGAAAAAACAACCAAGGGGCCTTGCACATAGTTGCAAAACCCCTTGGTTGTTTTTATTGAAACAATTATTTTCAGTGTACGAGAAACGGCTTTACATCATCCAACGCCTTTTTTAAGCCTTCAATGGCTTGTTCATTCATTTTCCCAGAGTTACGCATTCTTTGGAGTAGTTCTTCAGGAGTAATATCCTGCATCTTCATCGTTGAAATAATCTCTTTCTCATCTTTGGTTAAATATTTCCATTCTCGCACAGTTAAAACACCTCCAATTATTCAAAACAGTTACCCTGTTTGTCTAATAGCTTTTGAATTGTAGTGTTTTTCTATGCATACTTAGGAAACTATCAACTAAATTCAGTTCAGTTAAGTTCATGTTTCAATAAGAAACTTCATAAGTCTACAGATGTCCCCTATAGAATAAAGACAAAAACTAACCAATAGTATACTATTGGTTAGTTTTTGTTGGGAGGTGGTTTGGGTCAAAGCGAGAGAGTTGGGCTTGGAATTTGGTACTCTGCCTACTGGCAAATTTAATGCTATAACCGACGTGCCAGGGGTTAATGTGGGTCACGTCAGTCTTATCTGGGGTCAGGGTAAACTTATCCCTGGTCAGGGACCCGTACGGACCGGGGTCACTGCAATTCTGCCTCATGGTGGTAACTTGTACACCCAGAAATGTCCTGCCGCGGTATTTCCGTTCAATGGGTATGGCAAATCCATTGGTTTAATGTATGTAGAAGAACTGGGAATCTGTGAAAACCCGATTCTGATCACCAATACTCTGAGCATTGGGGCAGCTCTAGAGGGTGGAATTGACTGGGTACTTAAACACAATCCTGGGGTGGGTATTTCAAAACGAACACCAAATATCTCGGTGTTTGAATGTGATGATGGGTATTTGAATGATATCAGAGGAAGGCATGTGAAAAAGGAGCATGCTTGGCAAGCCATCGCCTCAGTCGCCGGTGGTAAAGTTCAGGAGGGCAACGTCGGAGCAGGTGTAGGAATGAGCACCTTTGGCTATAAATCTGGGGTAGGTACCTGTTCCCGCATCGTAAAAAACAACCTAGGAACCTGGACTTTAGGAGTGTTAATGGTCTGCAATTTTGGACAACGGGAGGATTTATTAATAAAAGGTATCCCTTTTGGTCGCATGTTCCCAGAAAACGAAGCGCCATCGAACGGCAACTCGAATATTACTATTATTATCACCGACGCTCCCCTGACATGTTCCCAGTTAAAACGTCTTTCCAAGAGGCCTTCTTTGGGATTAAGCAGAGTAGGAGGTATCAGCCGTTGGGGGAGCGGAGATATTGACATGGTCATTTCAAACTATCCTTGGATTCATCCCAATGCGCAGGCTCAAATCATTGACAGCGCAAAGTTTATCGACCCATTTATCATGGCGGTGGTTGATGCCTCTGAGGAGGCATGCCTGAATGCTTTGTTCCAGGCAGAGACTATGGTCGGAGTGGATAATCATGTCAGGGAAAAGATCCCGGTAGAGAAAGTTATTTCCTATCTAAGAAACTCTAACCGCTTAAGGGCCTTCTAACTACTTATTCAGTTTCAACGTCCTGGCAAAAGTGAACTCGTTCAGCTAAAGCAGAACATCGGGGCTACGGTGGGTGAGTCTTCCCCCACCGTAGTGGACATCGGAACACCCACTTATATAAGTGGGTGTCTCGGAATTGATAAAGAAATAAATTTATGGCTAACTAAGAATAGGTAAAACTCTCTGCTATATATTATATAAATATTTACATTACAATTGTATAAGGTGGAGGTGCATTGCTAGATGCGTAAAAAATCCGTTCTAATTTGGGAAATATCAGGTATTTTCTTTTTAATTCTTGTCGGGTCATTGCTGCATTTTACCTTTGAGTGGTCAAACCAGTTACCCCTTATCGGAGTTATCAGTGCAGTAAACGAAAGTGTCTGGGAACATTTAAAGCTTGGTTTTTGGTCGCTAGTATTGTTTATACTAATTGAGTATTGGTTTATTAGAAATGAAACTAACAATTTCTTCCTGGCAAAAGGCCTAGGTATTTTAGTTCTTCAAGGGACTGTTCTTTCAATCTTTTACACTTATACCATGTTTTCAGCCAAACCAATTCTGGTAATAGACATTTCTTCCTACATTCTAGGGAGTGTACTATGCCAAGTAGTTAGCTACATGATGCTTACAAAAACAGGGGTTAGAAAAATACTAAACAGATTAGGCTTAGCTCTGATCCTAATTCATGCTGTATTATTAATAATTTTCACATTTGTACCGCCCAAGTTTCCAATCTTCCAAGACTCTCATTCGTTATCTTATGGGATAAATTGGAGATCTCAATAAAACATTCTCGTCATTGATTGCACCCAAAAAAGGGTGGCGTTATTATTGTGGCGGATCAGGTTTGTATTCAAATTCATCAGGTTTTCTAGTCTGAATCGTCTCGTGAATCACTTCGGCTTGCAAATCGATAACTTCTACGTTCATATATGGTCTTGTTTTGAATTCCTTTGATCTCCTTTTCCTGAAGAAAGAACGGTAAACTCCTAATATGCTCACCACTACAGCTACCACTAAAATGAATCCAAACGAAAATACGATAGTTGTGACGATAATTAACAGAATAGCTAGGAACCATAGAATGTTATAAAGTTTTTGCATTGCATATTCCTCCTTTATCCTCAAATAATAATGTGTGAGTTTAAAAATATTCTAATTTATTGGTTATTATCCGCTAAAAGTATTATAGCAGAACATTTTCCAATATAGGTGCTTCAATGCATATTCACCAAATAAAAAGCCACTCACTATTAATGTGAGTGGTCACTAATAATTGAATCCCGCAAAGTTCCTCCAGAATTAATGGATACACGGCTCTAGATTAATCTTAAACCAAGCTTTAACGAACATTAATTTACCGGAGTAAAAAAGGCTAGTTGCTAGGGCACCAAAACTAACTTCAGGTCAGGAAACTAATCTGGATAAATCCTCCACTAGTTCTATTAACAACCAACTGGGGTTAATCTGAAAACAGCCATCCGAGGCTATTCTACTTAAAGAAAAGGTTAATGTGTGCAAATCACCTGAATTCTGAACTCATTTCCCCAATCAAATAAACTGACTACCGCTAAGGAAGACTCAACTCAGACAGATAAACTAGGAGAAACTTTGCGGGAAATCTTTCTTTATAAACGAAAAAACCACCCTCTAGGTGGTTCCAATTCTCCGAAAAAAGCATTGATTCAACTGATTGCAATGCTTAATCCTTCGAATGAATCGAAACTTCACCTAGCACGCGACCAACTAATTATTACTGACTGAATATTTAAAGAACTTATCTTTATTATAACTAAAATCAGCTCGTTGTCAAGTGCCATTTGATGGATGAATTATTAATTTAACGATTGGAACGTACTTCCACCATGGGACATGATATAAACAGATTCAGGATTACGCCCCATGATTTGATGCTGAGCTGTATGCATTACTTTCATCCGAAAATCAGTCTGAGTACAAAGCGAATGATTTTGCCACACTAAATAAAGTTACCTCCGTCAACTACAATAGTTTGCCCAGTTACAAACCCTGAATGCGCAATTAATGAAAAAGCTACTTCTGCGATATCTTCAGGTCCTGCAACTCGACCGAGCGGGGTACCTGCAGCTAGCCGGGCGATATGGTCTTCCTTTCCTGCTACCCAACGAGTTTGTACAATTCCAGGCGCAACTGCATTAACCCTTATCTCAGGGGCAAGAGCTCGAGCTAACGATTTAGTGACACTTATTCCTGCCGCTTTTGAAGCAGCATAAGCGATTGAACTGCCTAATCCGGTCAACCCAGCGATAGATGTAATGTTAACAATGCATCCCCGATTTTTCTTTAGTTCAGCGGCAACAGCCCGGCAACAAAAAAACAAGCCCTTTACATTAACACCCATAATATCGTCCCAATACTCGTCTTTCATGCCCTCTAGATCAGCATGCTCTACGAAATGTGTCATTCCAGCGCTATTAACTAATATATCGAGCGTCCCATAGTCAGCCACTACTTTACTGACCATCAACCTGACCTCGGCATCTTGCGATATATCAGCTTTATAGGTCAAACAGCGAACTCCTAAATCCTTGATTTCTTGACAAGTTCTGATAGAATCTTCTTCCGAACGAGAAAAGTTAAGAGCGATATGTACTCCGGATCGAGCTAATATTAAGGCGATTGCCCGTCCTATTCCGGTTCCCCCCCCTGTAACCAGGGCGATTTTCCCTTGCAACATCAAAATTCCTCCTTAATTACCGTTACATCAAAAGATAATATGGACTATAATTAATTTATTAAAATTCTAATAGATTAACGCCATTAAGTAACGTGCGTTAATCTATTATATCATTAATCCTTGAAAATGCGTTACAACTTTTAAGAATAATCGTCCCAAAAACTCCGAGCGTCCGATCAAGTGAACGAAATATCTGATGCTTTAGCTAGCGTATATATTATATCCTCTATAGTATGATAAAGTGTTAAGTAAAACACACTGTATATTGGGGGGCATTCTTATGACAGAAGAGTTACTAGTCGGATTAATTATCCTTGTGGGCATTGTCATTATTTTACTTATTATCTTATTGATCCGTTCATCAAAAGCCCCATTTGCTCAGTTCGAGAGCGAATTCATTTCTCTACAGAAAAATTTTGAACGTAACGAACGACTTGTCAATGGTGAAATATCTAAGAACCGGGAGGAATCCAATTCGAACGCCAGACAATTTCGCGAAGAGATTAACCAGTCTGTCCATTTCTTTAACGAATCCATTCTGGCACGTATGTCAGAAATCGCTAACCTACAACGTAACCAATTAGACATTTTTGCCACCCAGTTAAACTCTCTTACCAAAACGAATGACCAAAAATTGGAACAACTACGCAAAACAGTAGAAGAACGGCTTCTGCTAATTCAACAAGATAATGGGCAGAGACTAGATCAAATGCGTGCAACTGTCGACGAAAAGCTCAGCGCGACTCTTGAACAACGCTTAGGCGAATCGTTTAAGTTAGTCAGCGAACGTTTAGAGGCTGTGCACAAAGGGCTTGGGGAAATGCAAACCCTAGCTACCGGCGTCGGAGACCTAAAGAAAGTCCTCACAAATGTAAAAACTCGAGGAATTTGGGGGGAAATTCAACTGGGGAATTTGTTAGAGCAAATCTTAACTCCCGAGCAATATGCTACAAATGTCGCAACTAAAGGAGAAAGCAACGATCGCGTCGAATTTGCGATCAAACTTCCTGCACGGGATGGTCATGACAGTATCATTTGGCTCCCGATCGATGCGAAATTCCCGCTGGAAGATTATGAACGGTTAATTGAGGCCCAGGATCAAGCCAACCTCGCACGAATTGATGAACTCGGTAAATCTCTGGAAAACCGTATTAAGTTAGAAGGGAAAACTATTCGAGACAAATACATAGATCCCCCGAATACTACGGATTTTGGCATCTTATTCTTACCAGTTGAAGGATTGTATGCAGAAGTATTACGCCGTCCCGGTCTTTGTGAACTCCTCCAACGGGAGTACAAAGTCGTCATAACTGGGCCAACCACACTTGCCGCCCTTCTAAACAGCCTACAAATGGGTTTTAGAACCTTGGCCATCGAAAAGCGTTCCAGTGAAGTATGGACCTTACTTAGCGCCGTAAAAACGGAATTCGGCAAGTTTGTAGAGGTCCTTGAAAAAACGCAAAAGAAACTTCGAGAAGCGAGTAACACCATCGAAACTGCAACTAGAAAATCCCGAACTATTGCACGAAAGCTTAAAGACGTACAGAAACTCCCTGCTAATGAAGCAGAATTACTCTTAGAACAAGACACACTTCCAAGCGACGAAGATTAACCTTAGGTTGAACAGTTTACCCCACCCGAAACCCATAATCCCAAAAAGGTAGAATCTAAAAATAAAGCTACTAAGGCCTCAATTGATAAGGAACAATTAGATAGTTAGATAGTCCTTTCAGTTGATACTGCCCTAATCTGGGGTCAAGTTTTCGTTATCCTTCTAAAGGGTTTTCTATTGTCTGGAATTCAGACTTAAAATTGTCATTGCGAATTATTTGATTAATCATGCTTTGTTTTTCTTCCTTTGTGTATTCGTAAAAGATTGGATTAAGATCCCATTCATTTTCTGTTGGATAGTAACGCAAATTTGCTCTAACTGTTTTTTCTGTTTCATGGTCTTTGAATACTAACGTTAATGCGTAATTGTTAAAGTTATATTCCTTATCAAAACCTGATCCATTAACCGTAATATCGAAAATTTCCATTTCTAATACCTCCACTTTTAGCCAGCTTTATTTGTATTATGTTGTTTCAGTAACTTCTTTATTCAATTTCGATTTTCAGTGGTGACAGAACATATTGATCTTTTCAATTGTGACTAAATAATTCTAATTGTGTAATCATCAAGCAAAACAAGAACCCTCTGAGTTCCTACTTTCCCTCGGAACTCTGCTTTAACTTCCTTCATTTCAATTTGGGTTACTGTGCTGCTTCCTTGTATGACGTATAACAAGTCATCATCGTTGCCGTGGGTAATACCCATGAGGAAACCGGTTCCTACTGGGTCTATCTTACCGATAGCAACCCCTTTTCCTGCTCGGCCCTGAGGTTTGAATTCTTCAAACGATATACGTTTTACGAATCCTCGTTCAGTCACCGTCACTAAATCCCCCAAAGGATTTTCTTCTGAACTGACCAGCAGCAGAGCATCGACAATCCAATCTTCATTGCCTAATGACATCCCTTTGACACCTCGTGATTTACGTCCCATTGAGTTAATTTCTGTTTCTTGGTAACGTATGGCTTGCCCTTGATGCGTAACGAGGAATAATTCTCCTTGGTTATCGCCACAGAACACTTTAATCACGGCATCCCCCTCTTTAAGCCCAATGGCTTCCGAGGAACGAGCGTTTACAAAATCGCTAACAGGACTCCTCATGACCTGTCCATACTTCGTCACAAATATGAAGAAAATCATATCTGATGCATCTTTGATAGGAAGGATAGCGATAATTTTTTCTTCTATAGGCAATGGGAATAGATTGGTTATGGGGCCTCCTTTATCTTTATTCCCGGCAACAGGAACGGTTTTCGCATTGATACTGTAGAATTTTCCAGTATGGGTAAAGAAATAAAGAGTATCTTTATCTGTGCAAGTAATCCTTTCTGCTAAGGTATCTCCATCCTTGAAAGCACATATTAGGCAATTGGATTTCTTCTTCTTTGTTTCGAGAGGTCTCCTTTTAATAAATCCGTTCGTTGTAAGCATGACCTCGATGAGACTTTCAGGTTCCTCAAAGGAACTAAGATCAAGCTGATCGCGCATTTCCTCAGGCAAAATAAGCGTGCGTCGATCATCTCCGTACTTATCGGCAATGTCTTTGAGTTCTTTCTTGATGATATCGTAGACCTTATTCACATCTGCTAAGATACTTTCTAACTCAGCAATGAGTTTTAAGGCCTCGGCATGCTCCTTCTTGATTCCATCAAGTTCAAAGTTTGTTAAGTTTTGCAGCCTCATCTCTAAAATGGCCTGTGCTTGGATCTCTGACAGTTCAAAACGAGTAATAAGTCCTGCCTTTGCAATAGAAGGAGTCTTACTGGCACGAATAAGAGCAATCACTTCATCAAGGTTATTGATTGCAATCACTAGGCCCTCAAGAATATGCGCCTTTAAACGAGCTTTTTCTAAATCGAATTCTGTTCGTTTTGTGACAACGATTCTTCGATGTTTAATAAAAGCTGCATTAATTTCTTTAAGCCCAAGGACCTTAGGAGTGCCTTCCGCGGTAATGACTAAGTTGATAATCCCAAAAGTATCTTCCATTTGGGTATGTTTATAAATAAGACGTAAAATATTCTGAGGATCGGCATCTTTTCGGCATTCAACAACAAGTCGAATTCCCTCCCGATCAGATTCATCCCGGACCTCACTTATGCCTTCGATTTTACCAATATCGGCAAGCGTTTCTATTTTTGCTGCCAGCGTTGATTTATTAACTTGATAAGGGATCTCGGTAATAACGATTAAGCTTTTGCCATTTTTAAGTTGTTCAATCATCGCCTTACCACGCATCGTCACTTTTCCGCGTCCGGTTTTATACGCATTAACAATACCCTCTGTGCCGATAATCAGTCCACCTGTGGGGAAGTCTGGTCCACTCACTTTTTCCATGAGTTCATCGACCGTAACCTTAGGATTATCTATTTGAAGGATAACACTAGTTACGACTTCTCGCAAATTATGGGGAGGCATATTAGACATCATACCGACGGCAATTCCGGACCCTCCGTTGACTAAGAGGTTAGGAAAAGGGCTCGAGAGAACGACAGGCTCTTTCAGCCGTTGATCATAGTTTGCTTTAAAAAGAACCGTATTCTTCTCTATATCTTGGGTCATAAGATTGGATAAATGCGTCATTCTCATTTCCGTGTAACGCATAGCTGCTGCATTATCTCCATCGATTGAGCCGAAATTACCCTGACCATCCACCATAGGATATCTTGTTGCCCAGGGTTGGGCCATACGAACCGCTGAATCATAGATCGACGAGTCTCCATGGGGATGGTATTTTCCCATGCAGTCCCCTACCAGGCGAGCTGACTTACTGTACGGCTTATCTGGATGCATCCCGATTTCGTCCATAGAAAATAGAATTCTGCGATGAACCGGCTTCAGTCCGTCTCTAACATCTGGAACAGCCCGCTGCAATATAACATGTTTGGAATAACCCAAGAACGCTTCTGGTAAGACGTCTTCGAGCGGACGTTGAATAATATTATCTTCTGTAATACTCATCGGGTATTATCTCCCCCCAAACTTACATATCATCGTCCGTAAACACAATATTCTCCATCAAAAAATCACGCCGTGGCTCTACTAGCTCACTCATAAGGATTCTGAGCTTACGTTCTGCTTCCAAAGTATCATCAATTGTCACCTGAATCATGCGTCTATTGGCGGGATTCAGGGTTGTTTCCCAAAGTTGTTCTGGATTCATTTCACCAAGTCCTTTGTAGCGTGAAATCTTAGCTGTTTTCCCTAATTCTTTGAGTTCCTTTTTCAATTCGTGCTCGTTGAAAGCATAGCGTATAATTTTGCCTCGTTCCTTCTCTACTTTATACAAAGGCGATTGCGCAATATAGACCCTTCCGCTCAAAATAAGTGGTTTCATATATCTGTAGAAAAACGTCAAGAGTAGACAACGGATGTGCGCTCCGTCAATGTCAGCATCCGTCATAATACATACACGAGCATAATTACCCTTTTCTAAATCAAACTCTTTTCCGATCCCTGAGCCAACCGCAGTGATAATGCTCCTGATCTCCTCATTTCCTAAAACCTTATCTATCTTGGCACGGTAAGTGTTAATAACTTTTCCCCGCAAAGGAAGAATGGCTTGAAATCGTCTATCGCGTCCCATTTTGGCTGAACCGCCTGCGCTATCCCCTTCAACAAGGAAAAGTTCATTACGTGATTTATCCTTCCCGCTACAAGCCGCAAGTTTACCACTGAGAGACTTAACCTCGGCATCTCGCGCTTTCTTTTTAAGCTCCTTGGCTTTCTTTGCAGCGAGTCTTATAAGGCAGGTTGTCAACGTCCGATTAATAGCGTCTTTGGCTGTGGAAGAATTTTGCTCAAAAAATTGACTGATTCCCTCGTTGGTCAACGACTGCACGATTCCCTCAACTTCCATATTGGAAAGTTTCGTCTTGGTCTGTCCTTCAAATTGAGGATCTTTAACCTTGAGTGATAATACACACGTTAAGCCGTCTTTTAGATCGTCCCCGATAAGACTCTCATCTTTTTTGAAGAGATTGTTTTTGCGTCCGTAATTATTGAAGACTTTGGTTAACGCAGTTCGAAAGCCTGATTCATGAGTTCCACCCTCATCAGTCGGGATATTGTTAACATATGAGTGCAGAGATTCATCATCTCCGTCGTTATATTGAATGGCACACTCCACAATTACATCATCTTTTTCCCCTTTAAAGTAGATCGTTTTTTTATGTACGGGCGAAACACATGATAATTTGATTAAGTGATCAATAAAACCAATAATCCCATTTTTTGAAGCAAAGGTTTCCGATTTTGTTTCTCCGCGTAAGTCAGTAAGGACTATGGTTAAACCGTTATTGAGAAAGGACAGTTCCATTAAACGACTTCTTAGGGAATCAAATTTGAAAACTGTAGTTTCTTTGAAAATGAGTGGATCAGGTTTGAATACTACAGTTGTTCCTGTGCCTGTAATTTTCTTTCCAATAACGTGTAAATCCGACTTGAGCTGACCCCCGTTAACATACTCAACGCGATAAAGTTTACCATCCCGTTTTATGTCAACTGTTAAATATACAGACAAGGCGTTGACCACGCTTGCACCGACGCCATGCAATCCTCCGGAGGTTTTATACGTATCCCCACCAAATTTACCTCCTGCATGTAACGTCTCAAAAGCTAAGCGCACAGCTGCGATTTTTTTGACAGAATGAATGCCAACCGGAATCCCACGCCCATTATCCTCAATTGTTATCGATCCATCTAGGTTAATAGTAATTGATATTTGATCACAAAATCCGGCCCCAGCCTCATCAATTGCATTGTCGATAATTTCATACGCAAGGTGGTGAAGCCCCCTACTTCCAGTGGAGCCGATATACATACCAGGACGTTTGCGGACTGCTTCCAAGCCCTCAAGCACCTGGATAGATTCTGCATTATATTGCGTAGCTGACAAGAACACTTCGCCCCCTTTCATATCATTATAAATAATTACAAGTCCACAAGTACATTATCACTTGTTTATCCCTTTTGTCTAGAGAGCGTACAGAAATAATAAATTAAAGAGGATGAACAGACTATCTCTAAGCATCCTCTTTAACACATTAATCTATAATTATAACCAAAGAATAAGGTGCATTTCCAGCAAAATTCCATAATCTAGAATAGGAAGAGGGTTTAGATGAATGGACAATATTAATTCATTATTTCTAAGTAGCATACCTCCAGGGCCTAGTTCGAATCCTTGCGAACCTATTTCTGCTGCAGGTAATTCTGCAAAAGGACCTTTGAATTTTGGTGTTTCAGTTTTTGCTCCGGTTAGTTCGGTAACGGGAAGCTCTTCTTTTTTTTTCTTACAGCCATTGCTAGCGGGAAAAGTATTTGCTTCCGTAGGTATTCTAATCGCAACCCAAATTTTCCTGTTACTTAGCAACCGCTTTTTTGGTCATGGATTAATGTCGGTTCAGCAGGGTCCCAGCATATCTCCAGAACAAACTGTGCGGATGTCGTTAAGTGATTTAGAAAATTTTCTTAACTCAGTATCACGCAGTGAAGTCCAGCCTTCAATCGACCAAGTTGTTTCAGGGGAATTAACCCCAGAAACAGCTGAGATTCCACTAGTATTTTCTTTAGCAGTCTGGGGCGATTTTGCAAATGAACCTTATGGTCCTTCTATCTTTCTTCTTTTCCCTATGTTTTCGTTTCCAGGCGTGCGAGGAGCCTTGCCGTTGCTAATCTTAGAACTTCTAACAACAATCTTTGTCAGGGCGGTCGTGCCACCACAAACAACTGGGTCCAAACCAATGACTGACCCAACTATAAAGAGTGAATTAGAATCACCTGAATTTTCACAAGATGATTTACTAACCCTATTGAACCGGTTTAGCAAACACTTTAGACCTTAGTGTTTGTTTCTAAAGAACCCACGGTAGCTTCATAACCATGACCGGGCATTTTGCTTTACTCAATACACGCTGACTAACGTTATCTACCTTTTTCCTTAGACATCCGCCGGGACTTTTCACGGCCGTTCTCTGGAGTAACAGACAAAGAAGATCGACGAGACATCGGCAATGAACCAGTTGGACAGGAAGCTGAACACGCTCCGCAACCAATACAGCGCTCATTATTAAAAACCGGTACTTCCTTTCCATTTCCTTGATCAGTCATTGCGATAGCCTTGATTTGGCACTTATCCGCGCAAATGCCACAGCTGATGCAGTTTTCCAACTCTATTAACGGGATGAAATTACTGGGATGGGTAGCAAAGATTTGTTGTTCATTGATGCCACGAAGAACTTTACAGCAACAACCACAACAATTGCAAATATAAGTTGGTTTATTCATGACATTGTCTACTTTAGCGTTTATTATATGTCTCACACTCTTAAACCTCCTCTATTCGTCGAGGCTCGATGCACCAAATCGGATCCGTCAAACCACTTAGCGATTTTCTGTTCGTGCATCGAGTTTCGAGCTTTTAATTTAGATTTTGACTGCCTCAGAATACGCTTCGTGGATGGCGTCTAGAACTTTACGTGGTTTTGCTGCATCCCCGATGATGCCGATTGACTCTAGCTTTCCTTGAAGGGTAAGGTAAAGTTCATTATTAGAACGGGAACCTACTGCTAGGATTACGGTATCTGCCGGGATAACCTTTTGAGATCCCGCGTTTTCCACCAGAACACCATCTGAACGAACCTCGAGTACTTTAGTTTCATCTAGGCAGTTAACCTTGTAACGTTTCAAATCTGCCAGCATAGACCAACGAGTACTAGGACCGATATCGCGTCCGATTCCTTTGACCATCTCAAGAACAGTAATATTTTTACTCCCCTGTGTCAACAAACGATAGAGTTCCTTTTCTGTTTCTGCGTGCTGTAGCATAAGGAACCGTAGGGTATCGTTATTTATGGTTCCACATTCCGCTAGGAATAAGGCGGTATCAACTCCTACAGCACCGCCGCCTACGATAATCACGTTCTCCCTGGTTTTGCTGCGGCCTGTCAAAACGTCCCAAGCCTGCAGGACCTCTACTCCTGCTTCAATAGGGATAGGTGGAGAAATAGGACGAGCCCCGGTTGCGATAACTACCCGAGTGAATTTCCCTACCTGCACAGCCGTCAAAACATTCTCCTGAGTCGCCTTTACCTTATATTCAATTGTTACTCCCTGTTCCAGACAAGCATTAACTAGGTACGTTTGAAAATTCAGGAAATCTTGACGGCCCGGAGGGATTGCAGCTAGGTTCAATTGTCCACCAGACTGATCACGTTCTTCCCAAATCGTCACCTTATGTCCTCGGGCCGTGGTTACCCTCGCAAATTCCATCCCTGCTGACCCTGCGCCAATCACTAGAATTTGTTGAGGTTCTTCAGATCGGCTACTTGGCGCTAATTCAGCCTCTCGGCCTGCCTCCGCATTAACCAGACAGCTTGTCGGCTTCATACGGAACACGTAATCCAAACATCCTTGATTACATCCGATACAGGGACGAATTCTTGCGGAATGTCCACTCATGGCTTTATTGGGTAGCTCCGGATCAGCAAGGAGGGGCCGAGCCATTCCGATAAAGTCTGCTTTACCCTCTTGCAGGATTTCCTCCGCCAAGCTAGGCGTGTTAATTCGGTTGCACGCTATAACTGGAATAGAGACAGCCTGTTTAATTCCCTGGGCTAGGTAGGCATAGGCCCCAGGGGGAACATTCATGGTAAGTTGTGGGACTGGGGTTTCATGCCAACCGCCGGTTACATTGATGGCGTTTACCCCAGCTTTCTCCAGTGCCTGGCAAAAGGCTTGGGACTCAGTATTCGTGTTACTACCAGGCATAAAGTCATTTCCTGCAACCCGTACTATGATAGGATAGTCCGGACCGACTGCCACACGTACTGCCTCTACCACTTCAAGGCCGAATGTCATGCGGGCCTGAAGGTCTCCACCATAACGGTCTGTGCGCTGATTAGTAAGTGGAGAAAGGAATTGAGAAATGAGGTATCCTGCACTAGCTAAAATCTCAACCCCATCAAACCCAGCAGTTTGGACACGTTTTGCTGCATCAGTGAATGAGGCAAGAATCTCAACTATCTTTTTCTCAGTGAGCTCCACAGGGATTTGACCCGTAAGTCTGGAAGGAATCGGAGACGGAGCCACTGTTGGTTGGCCGGTCAGGGCGGAGTGAGCGTACCTCCCTGCTTGGTATAGCTGGGGCACGATTTTTGCACCTTCTGCATGTACTGCGTCTACCAAACGACGCAGACCAGGAATAAAGCGATCATCATCAAGTTGAGTCATGCCGAAGGAATTTCCGATCCGATCAATGCCGCACCCGCCAACTATGATAAGTCCAACCCCTCCGCGCGCACGAGCGCAATAAAACTCAACGAGTTGGTCATTAACTTCTCCTTTAGGGCTGTATCCTAAATGCATAGGAGTCATTACAAGGCGGTTGCGAAGCTGAAGTTTCCCTATTTGTGTAGGAGAAAAAAGCATAGACAAACTACATCCTCCTCATTTTATTCTTCTTGAATATTCAATTAGTTTTATTTGACACTCCCCACAGATGAATCTGGGTGATTCTTGGGTGATGAAACGAAAGTCCGTTTCCGACAATCGAGTATGACCCCAAGTTAAGGGTATGCCATTACCCCTCCTAAGACAGTGCATATAGCATCTTAGGCTGATAGTCTGTTACCAACTACCACAGGTGCAGAAATGATATTCGTAGCACCGATAATATCTCTATGACCTTTGAAACCACACCCACATTTGTACTTTCTATCGTTAGCTTTGTTCCTTGTGCCACAGGCAGGACATGTCTGACTAGTGTATTTAGGATCGACATATTCAACCTTGATGCCCTCCAGAACAGCCTTGTACTCAATGAACCCCGCTAACCGATAGAATGACCATGTATGTAGATTCTTTTCGTTTTTACGGCTTGTTCTTGCCGTCTGACGTATGCCAGAAAGTTTCTCTAGTCTAATAGTTGAGATGTTGTTTGATTTGGCAAAGTTAACTAATTGACGACTGACCTTATGGTCTTGATCCTGCATCCACCGTTGTTCTCTGTTATTTAACTTCTTAATAACTACTGCCTTTTTGAGTTTTCCTAACTTTTTTCTAAGTGATCTATGTTTACGTTTCGTGTATTTGTTTTGACGACCGTTACCACAGAAGATTGTTTTACCTTTTTCAGTGACGGCCACAGCAGGTATTTTTAGTCCCAAGTCTATGCCCATTGTGTCAGTACCAGTGGTTTGCATTGGTACTGCATTTACGGCAATTTGTGCCATAAACTTACCTAATTTTTCAGTGATTCTAAGTGTACCTAACTTGTTAATTAAGAGATTCACTTGATATCCCGTTGTTTCAGTCTTTACCATTATGCTAGTGCTTTTGCCATTAATCCAGACAGGAAATGCAATATAGCCGAACTTGATAGAATAGTTTTGATTATTCCAGATTGCTACTGGTTTTTTGAGAATCGGGACTTTGATTTCCTTTTGCTTATCAGGTTCTTTTTTAGCATTGGTTTTGAGGTTTTTGGTGTACTTCTTGAAAATACTCTTAGCATCTTGAATGGCTTGATTCTTCAAAGCACTGGGCAAATCGACAGAAACAGTTTTGGAGGTATGTTTTAGGGTATGGTCATCAACATAATCACTAACTAAATTGTTGGCAGTTTTGATATATTCCTGCAAGGTGTTTTTGATCAAGATAATTTGTTCCAATGTTGGAAGTAGTTTAACTTGAGTAGTTATTTGCACGTTATCACCTCCTTTCAGAAATCTTTTGACTTTGGATATATTGCTTGATAATGGCTAACGGAGCACCACCAACAGTAGAAATGAAGTATGAATTAGTCCATAGTGTTGGCAATTTAGTGGTTAGTTCTTTGAACTCCTTCCTTAGAATTCTTGACGTTTTTCCTTTGATCGTTTTGATCACCTTATGGACACCAAATTGAGGATTTACTTCGAGGAGAAGATGTACATGGTCAGGCATAATTTCCAACTCTATCAACTCAGATTGAAGCTCTAAGCATGTTTCTTTGATTAATTCCTTCAAACGATCTTCAATCTTCCCGACCAAAACCTTCCTACGATATTTAGGACACCAGACCACATGATACTTGCATGAGTAGACAATGTTGTTGTTCGATTTATATTTTATATCCATGATAACATTATACAACATATACCTATATAATAGTACGAAGTCTTTATAACCTGGTTTCTTTTTCATGGCAATTCGAATATAATGATCAAAACTTTACGGCAAACCAAAAAAGCTGCTGTCTACTTATTTTGACAACAGCTTTTTGGTAGAGGTTTCCTTTATACGACCTCTTTGTTCAAATTCGCGCCAGCAAACTGACTGTTATAGAGATCTGCATAGAAACCATTCTGTGCAAAAAGCTCGATATGGTTACCCATTTCTATAATACTTCCTTTGTTCATAACTAGTATCAATTCTGCATCTCTAATCGTAGAAAGTCTGTGGGCAATTACAAAGCTCGTTCTTCCCTGCATAAGTTCAGTCATAGCTCTTTGAATATAAACCTCAGTTCTTGAGTCAACACTACTAGTAGCTTCGTCAAGTATTAAGATTGCAGGATTCGCAAGGATTGCCCGAGCAATTGTTAGAAGTTGTTTTTGACCCTGAGAAATATTAGAAGCTTCCTCATTTAAGATTGTATTATAGCCCTCAGGAAGTGTTTTAATAAAGTGATGGGCATGAGCAGCTTTTGTTGCTTGCATAACCTCTTCTTCAGTAGAATCTTCACGCCCATAAGCTATATTTTCCCTGATAGTTCCGTTAAAGAGCCAGGTATCTTGAAGCACCATGCCAAACATACTACGTAAAGCACCACGCTTTATATCTCTGATATCAACTCCATCTACAGTTATATTACCAGAGTTTATCTCATAGAACCGCATCAATAAATTTACAAGTGTCGTTTTACCAGCACCAGTTGGCCCAACGATAGCGATTGTGTGTCCCTGTTTGACGTCGATATTCATTGCCTTTATAAGGGGTTCGTCCTCTTTATACCTGAAATCTACATTCTCAAATCGTACATTTCCCTTTGGTAAGGTGATAACTTCAGAATGAATTCCATCAGGTTCCTCTTCGGTCTCATCTAACAGTTCGAAGACACGCTCAGCTGAGGCTACCGTGGACTGGATAATGTTAGCGATATTGGCCGTCTGAACGATTGGCATTGTAAATTGCCGAGAATATTGAATGAAAGCAAGGATTTCTCCAATAGTAATTAGTCCCCTAGTTGCAAAGATACCTCCTACAACACAGATAATAACATAGCCTAAGTTGCTGACAAATCTCATTAATGGCATAATAATGCCAGAAACAAACTGAGCTTTATAACCAGCTGTGTAGAGTCGATCATTAATTGAATTAAAGGTTTCAATTGATTCGCCCTCACGACCGTAAGCCTTAACTATCTTGTGACCAGCGAACATTTCTTCAACATGCCCATTAATATCCCCAAGTGCCTTTTGCTGTGCAGCAAAGTATTTTTGAGAGTGTTTGGCAATATTCATGGTCACTACAACGTAAAGGGGTAGTGTTAAAATAACAATAAGAGTTAAGATTGGGCTTATAGAGAGCATCATTACGATAACCCCGATAAGCGTTACAATAGAAGTAATGAGTTGGGTGAGACTTTGTTGTAGCGTCGTTGAAATATTATCAACATCATTAGTTACACGACTTAAAATTTCGCCGTGAGTTCTGGAATCAAAAAACTTAAGAGGTAATTTGGAGAGTTTATCGTAAACTTCCTTACGCATATTATAGACAGTTCTCTGCGCAACTCCAGCCATGATATATTGTTGTACATAACTAAATGCGGCACTGATAAGGTACAGTCCGATAAGGATTAAAACGATCTGACCAATATATGAGAAATCAAGCGATGGGACAGGCTTTTGCATCTTAAGAGCCATTATTTTAGCTCCAAGGCCTTCTGCAACTTTTGTTATCGCCTTTCCCATGATTTTGGGACCCAAAATACTAAAGATGGTACTCAAAATTGCAAATACAAAGACTATCATGAATTTAATTTTCTGTGGACTTAAATATTTTAACAGCCTTCTAAGTGTCCCTTTAAAATTCTTTGCCTTTTCAACTGGTCTTCCGAGTGATCCCGCAGGCCCTCCTGCTCTTTCTCCTTTAAATCTTTTATTAGATTTATCTATTTTTCGTTCTTCACTCATGCTAATTCCTCCTCCGAAAGCTGTGAAGCAACAATTTCACGATAAACCTTACAGGTATTGAGCAGTTGTTTATGTGTTCCAATCCCTGATATCTGCCCATCATCCAAAACGATTATTCTATCTGCATACCTTACTGTTGAAACACTTTGAGCAATAATAAATACGGTAGCAACCGCAATTTCAGGTTTCAGTGCGGCACGCAATTTAGCATCAGTTTTAAAATCTAAAGCAGAAAAACTATCATCAAAAATATAAATTTCAGGTTTTCTGACTAAGGCGCGGGCAATGGAGAGACGTTGCTTTTGTCCTCCGGAAATATTGGTACCTCCTTGAGCAATTGTGTGATCGAATCCCGCTTCAATTGCTGTAATGAAATCTGTTGCTTGAGCTACTTCAGCTGCATGCGCAATCTCTTTCAGGGTAGCATCTTTTTTACCGTATTTAATATTTTCAGCAATGGTACCCGAGAAAAGCACTGTTTTTTGAGGAACAAAACCGATCTTAGCACGAAGTGCTTGCTGAGATACTTCTCTAACATCAACTCCATCAACCAAAACACTTCCACTTTCAACATCGTAAAAACGTGTTATGAGATTAATTAAGGTTGATTTGCCTGAACCAGTTCCGCCAATAATAGCGGTTAGCTCACCTGGCTTTGCGCTGAAGTTAATATTCAAAAGAGCTGGCTGATCTGCACCAGGGTATCTAAAGGAAACATCCTTAAATTCAACAAAGCCTCTCTTTTTATTCGCTAATTTAGATACTATAGGATCAAGGATGTCCAGGTTTGTATCAAGGACTTCATTGATTCTGTTTGCCGAAACTTGAGCACGAGGTACCATGATAAACAACATAACAAGCATAAGTAAAGAGAATAAAATTTGCATTGCATATTGTATAAATGCTAAGAGTGAGCCAATCTGCATAGTTCCGCTGTCTATCCTAATTGCTCCAAACCAAACAAGTGCCACTGTCGTTAAGTTCATAACGAGCATCATTGTCGGCATTAATACAGCCATGATTAAGTTTATTTTAATTGCGTTGTCCATAAGGTCTGCGTTAGCATCGTTAAATCTCAGTTTTTCATGATTAAGGCGATTGAAAGCCCGTACGACTCTAATTCCGGTTAGATTTTCGCGTAAAACAAGATTTAGTTTGTCAAGCTTTTCTTGCATTACTTTAAAGAGTGGTAACCCTTTAAACAATGTAACACCAATGATTCCAAACAGTATGGGAATAACAACCACAAGTATCCAAGATAAAGAGGTATCCTGCTTCAAAGCCATAAAAATTCCGCCAATAGAGGTCAAAGGCGCTGTAACCATCATACTGAGTATCAAAACCGATACTTGCTGAACTTGAGTAACATCATTCGTCGTTCTTGTTATTAATGTGGCAGTACCTAATTTGTCAAACTCATGCAAAGAAAAGCTTTCAACTTTGGTAAAGAGCTTTTCTCTGACTAGTTTACCAAAACCAACGGCTGTTTTAGAGGACAGATAGGTTGCAATAAGAGCACATATAGTTCCTCCTGCTGCAATTAGTAACATAAACTTGCCAATTTTGAAAATATAATTGATATCTTTATTAACTAAACCTATATCAACAATATCTGCCATTAGAGTCGGTAAATAGAGATCCGAAAGAACTTGCACAAATAGAAGTACGATCACAGCTACTATGTGTATTGTGTATTGTTTTAGAAATCTAAATAATTTAAACATAGATTTATCCCCTTGTCATTTTAAAGTTTTAAAGATATTTTTCAGGACCACTCAAGAGTTTCTTAAGAGCATTTAAACCCTTGAAAATATTATTAAGATCCTCCGAAGTGCCTCGATTAATGACGTTTTCAATATTAGATTGCAAATTATTACGAAAGTGTTGATGCATCTCCTTAAAATGAGGAGAAATACTGACATAAACAACTCTTCGGTCCTCTTTACTGCGTTCTCTTACCACCATTTCTTGTTTTTCAAGTCGATCAACAATTCCTGATACAGTACTATTAGGTAAACTAAGCTTACTGCTGAGTTCGGTTATCTTGATTCTACTTCCCTTACTTAATATTCCAAGTACCATACCTTGTGGCGCAGTAATGCCTGACTCCTCAAATACTTTACTCATACTATGCTTAAAAAGGATCATTACTTCCTGGAAAAGGTTTGCTACTTTCGTACTTTCATTAAGGTTTTCCATTTATACCTCCACTTCCCGAATTAATTCGTTTGTATTTATTTCGCATACGTACATTTCATATCCGTTTATTTCGCTCATGAAATATATTACTCTTTAAATTTCCTATAGTCAAATATATTTAACGACGAAGGGGTACTCACATAGATAATGTGAGTACCCCTTTTTTACCTCTTAAGTTATTTAACTATACCACGATTTACGAAATCTTGTTTAAGGATCTCTAATCTCTTTGTACCGTCCAGTCGCTTTTGTCTCATTTCTTCTTGTATCGCTTTTGTTTCCTCGATGCCTTTCACGATAGTTTGCCATGATTTTTCTAAGGTTTCAATACTTACCGAACTCCCCGAGGCGAGTTTAGCCACCATTTTTGATTGTAATGCCGTGTTTTCAGCATTTCTTAGTAATAATTCATTAGTCTTCTCATCTAAGGCACTCATCGCTTTTGCTTGAACAGACTGACGTTTTAACATAATTGCCTGAACTAAGCACTGTTTAAAGATCGGCATAGTAATCACAAAAGCAGAATTAATCTTGCGAACCAAGTTATAATTACCATACTCGATCGACTTTATGGTCGGCATACTTTGGACAGCTACGTTTTCCGCAAGTTGTAAATCGTAAATTCTCTGCTCCATTATATCTTGTACTTGAACAAGGTTATTGACAGCAATCTGGTCTAGTCTGTTTTCCGTATCGTTAGCTTTGGCTTGGGCTGTGGGAATAATAGTATTTTTAAGTTCCGACAGCACTACTTGACCCGCGTAAATATATTGCCCTAACTGCTCGTAATACTCAGTATTCTTAGTGAACATGTCATCTAATTGTTTATTGGCAATATTTATTTCCGCTTCATATTTTTTCAGCGTGACAAAGACTTTATCCACTTCATCACCCATAGAGTTGTATTTCTGGAAGAGAGCTTCGACTGAATTCTTAGCTTTTGCGAAAATCTTTGCTAGAAACCCTGGCGGTTTATCTTCAAAGTCCTTAATATCAAACTTGTCCATGATTTTATTAAGTTGAATTAATAGTTCTCCAGAGTCCTCAACCTTTGTTGTTTGCATCGAATGAAGAATGGCGTCAGAAAACCGAGAAACCTCTTCTGCTGTGTTCTTCCCAAACGTCATGATGGAACTTACATCTTCGACATCAATCTGTCGAACAATACTGCGCACCTCAGGACTTTCCTGCACTTTAGCCATAACTTCGTTTTTCTTCTTTTCCAGATCGAACTCTGGAATAGGTTCCGGAACTAAGCTTTTTTCCTCAGCCAATGTTGATGTAAAACCTTGAATTTCCATTAATAATCCCCCTTTTTTATTAAAATAATTAAGTGAGCTTGAAGAAGCGAGACAAAATACCTGTCTTGTGGGGCAAAGATGCAGAAATGCTGTCTAATGACGGAAGATGGAGATCATATTTAACGAGTGGTAGCTGATGAACATCAAAAAGACTGGGTTTAATCTGTTGTTCAATTGTTCTATAATTCGTTGGCGTTAAGATAATGACGTCGAGTCCAATGAGATTAAAATAGGCAAGTAAAATTGCATCAGTCTCAGTGAAGGTTTCCTTTTCATTGTCGTAGACAATCACTTTAGGAATTTCTTGAGGATAATCAAAAACTTCAATAAGCTTTATTAGAGAGTCGTCCATGGTTAGAATGGTCATTATTATCTTAAGCTTGAATTTCTCATCGACCGTCGCCAAGAACATTTCAGAGGATAGAAGTTCATTAATCTTAACAATAAGAAAATGCTGCAAGTGACCTTTCAGATAGCCAAATTTATAGTGCTTACTTTGCTTTACTTTAAGTTCTTCAAAGAGACCCTGATCGTTCAATAGATAGTCGGTTTGATAAAGCTCTTGCTTAGTGTAACTAATTTTAGTAAAGGGAACATCTTCAATTAACCTCGTATTCGAAGCAGACGAAAGAGCTTTAAGGTCTAGCCAATAAGAATTAAGATCTTCGCTAACTCCATTAATCTTCGCAAACAAGTTGGGTACATAAACCTTTTTATTTTGAACTTTGAACTCTGGGCGCAGTTTAGCGGGTTCTCGCCAAAGAATTTTTAGTTCGTCAAACGTTGTTTTAAGCGTTAGGGGTTGGGTGGAGTAACTTTCAAACTGCCATGGTTTAAAAAGACCTACCTCTTCGCTATAGATCACTTTTTCAATTTCTTTGGATGCATTATAGGCTATTGTGCTTTTGCGAATTAACTGTTCTGCCTCTGGAAATGAAGTTAGAGGCAAGTTATACTTATTTTTAATAAGATGGGTCACTAAATTGTCTTTGTCAAAGTGTTGGAATACTTTGTCACCTTCTTCATCGGGATGAACAAAAAGAACATCACATCCTATCTTATGGAAAGCGTTAAGCAAATAAATTTCATGACGTTTGATATTGCCATAAAAAAGAATTTTCGGATTATGCTCATAGTCAAACCCACCAACAGATAATTTTTTCTTCCCATTAATTCTAGTTAAGAGCTTGGGCAGGTATCTATTGAACCAAGTAACAAGCTTTAGCGAAAAGTTCAAGACTATAGAAGTATTAATATTGCTACTTTTTTCTGCGAAGAGATTAACTGTATCAACAAATGACTTTTTTACAGTGTTGTTCAAAAGTTCATCGTACGTTTGGGGAAGTACATTGGCCTGAAGAATTTGTTTTAAAATCTCAAACCAATCTTTGTATGAATATACAATAAGCCAATGGGGAATCAACGCACTCTCTGCTGCACTAGGCGTTGGGATTCTATCTTTAAATTTTAGATAGAAGCCTAGCGTTTTAAAGGCATTATCTAAGTTGTAAAGACTGTTGTAATATTCAGCTTTCCAGTCATCAGAAGAGCCGGGAACACCTATATAACGCACAAAATATGTAGGAAGTATTGGATTTGGCTCACCAACATAGCCACTTCGTTTGTTCAAGGGAATAAGGATTTCCTCTAAAATAGTTTCTGTTCTCTTCATTTTCACCACAATAATATGATCGCTTGACAAGAAATCATTCTGGGTTTTTAGTTGAGGTCTTTCGTTCTTCTCAGGTTTAGGTAGTGCTATCTCAGTTTGAAGGTTTCTTTCTAATTCTTTGGAAGGAAAAGCACTAATTGGTAGTTCCTTTGCTTTTCTAATTAACAAAGAGAATTTATTCTGCTTGTCTACTTGTTCAAACCTGTCATTAAACGACGTATTAAGCACAAGAACATCGCACCCTATAAGAGACATCAGGATAAGGAAATAAACTTCGTGCGTTTTGGGACTTCCCCAGTAAACTATTTTATGATTATAAGAGGATTTCTTACCAATTTGTTTGCCATAATCTACAAGCCATAGTAAAACTTTCATAACAAAGTTCATAATGATACTTATGTTAACTGTTCGTTCATTCGTCATATATTGATTGAGCATTATTCCAAAAGCATTCTTGATTTTTTGGTTGATCTGGAGATTGGAGGTTAGCGAGAAATAGCCATGTATTTCCAATACGTTTAAGAGCGCCCCATTACTATAATCGTTTAGAGGAACTTGCTCAAGCAACTTTCTGACTGAATCAATTGAAGAGTTGCTTGCAACCTTGATTCTTCTGTCAATAAGCAGATAGTTGCCAAGTGATTTAAGTTTTTCGTCTAACCTAACAATCTCCGACAGGTACTTTTCTTTATGATCACACCCAATAACTCGATAGAAATAAACATACGAACTAGACCCCCTATCAATCAAAGGAGACAAAATATCTTTAAAAATATCGTCTGAATGCTTCAAGTCCGTTCGGATACCTTTCCTTGCCTCCATACCTATCACCCCTTCTAGTTAAAGTGATGTTCCAATACCTGAACATTAATCCCACGAAGCCCATACATCCGGTACATAGCCAACAGTCGATTGCTTGCCATTGCGTACTATTGGGGTTTTGTATAGACTAGGGTTATTGAAAAGCACCTCTTCCCTGCCACTCGTAGAAATAATATGATCCATATTTAACTTCTTATAATCCTTAGCTGTACTATTAACTAGATTACTTAAGCCTATTACAGTCTTCACACTTTGGAATTCTCCCTTGCTCAAACCAAGTATGGTCAAATCCACAAATTGATAATTAATTTTTCTTTCCTTAAAATAACGTTCTGCTTTCTTTGTATCAAAACATTTCTTAACGCCGAAGATTTGTATATTCATCCCTCTCCAGTTCTCCTTTGAAAAGAATTAAATCCTTATAATAGTAAGTATCTAATCAAATATTCTACAAGTTTATAACGAATCCATTCAATCATAATGAAAAGCTCGACACCTTTGTGCTTAAGATTTGCTAGACATTCTTCACGATAGGCGTGGTCGTGCTAGGTGTAGATTAGAAAGGGAGCGCTAGCAAAGGATGGGCGAGTGCTCCTGTAGCTTAGAATGACATGAAGGGACCTTCCAAAATTATAAACTGACTGATAAAAGGACCGGCCTTCGCGGGTCGATCCTTTTACTATAATAGTCTAAAACTAAAATACAAATTCCTTCGGGTCTAAGTTAACCTCGCGGGAAATTTCTTCTACAATTTTCTTTTCCACTGGGGAAAATTCTCCGTCAGCAAAACCAATAGCACAGCACAAACGAACCACTAAGCGTGCAGCATCTGGTTTACTCGCTAGTTTGCCTATTGCCCGCAAGGCTTCTGCTTTACCCATCAAACTATCACTTCGAATACGCTGAGCAAAGTAGTTAAATCGAGAATCCACCTCATTGATATTAATCCCGTGCATTTCCTGACTGGTACGGAAATAGTCAAGAAGTTTCTCCCTTTCATTAGGATCGAGTATACCATCCGCCATCGCTACCAAAGCGCTACCTGCTACCAATGCCTCAGTAAGATCTTTTCCCATATATTTGCTCACAACATTACGAGCGCTTTCTGTTTGCTTCTGAAGCCACTGGGCAGTATTGGTGTTACTAGCCGCGCTCCACCGCTCCTTACAGCTCAAGCAGGCGAATTCCATATTTTTACTTCCAATAAATCCGGCTAATATTCCTACTGGGCCCAGGAAAACACCACCCATTAGGGCTTTGCCAATGCCGAACCCTTTCTTGCCGGCTGTCACCTGAGTTGAATGGCAACGCGGGCAGACCATCCCCCCTTGATCAGGCGGATGGCCATAACTCGGAGCGTTGCTTTGCCCATAGGCTTGAGGGCTATTATGCCCATAAGGTACCGCAGAGCTTCCATGCCCTGAGTTTCCGAAACCGGCATTTGCATTCCCAGTGTTTCCATAATTAGTATTACCAGAACTGCTAGCACCCCCTGAGTTTTGGTCTTCTTCCACCTCTAGACCGAAATTATGACATAGGGCCCCCAGACCGCCCTGAAAACCACTGGCTATAGCATTGAATTTCCATTCCCCTGCATGACGATACAGCTCTGCCGCCACAATCGCAGTTTCAATGGAAAACTCTTGGCCGAGTTCGTATTTAAGAAGTAATTCGTTTGTGCTGGCATTCAGGATCCGGACGTAAGAGTCTTTTATATCCCCAAAACTTTGCCGTTTCTTTTGGGCATCGTTAATAGTAATGGTAAAGGCTATTCTCTCAATATAAGCAGGCACTGCCGACAGATTAATATGAATTTGCTCGTCATCACCCGCACCAGAACCCTGTTTGTTGTCCCCACTGTGCTTCACTGAACCCTGTCCGCCAGAAGGATTATTATAGAAGACTAGATCAGTTTCATCTTTCACTTTACCGTTCGAACTTATCAAAAAGGCAGAAGCATCTAAATCATAGTTATAATTACTGGCCGTAGGATTAGATGCCCAACCCAATCCGACAATAATCTCCTTCAAGTTAGGATTGCTTTTCGTGAGGTCTACTTTTTGTCCTTTACTAAGTCTAACTGCCATTATTTCTCCTACCTTTCTAATACTGCTCTAATACTGCAAACTTCAGAGCTTAGAACTGACGTTCAAGCTCAAGAACTACTATTCCTAGAACAAATTTTCTTAACAAGGGAATTATATCACCTCTCTATGGATAATCAAATAAATCGAAATGACATAGATGGCGACGATAAACGCTTTGTATCTATTTAGCATTTTATGGTATAATTCTCTCTGGAATATTTGAACTTCCCTTACTTAAAGCGTAATTAGTGAAAGGAGTCTTTATGGATAACATTTTACTAGCAAAATATGCTCGTCTTATTGTCAAATCAGGCTTAAACCTACAACCGAAGCAAACGCTGGTTATTAATTCTCCGATAGAATGTGCGCCCTTTGCACGCTTAGTCACTAAAATTGCTTATCAGGAGGGCGCTCGGGATGTTGTGATCCAGTGGAGAGATGAACTCGTCACAAAAATCCGCTTTCTCCATGCTCCTGAAGAGGTTTTCGAGGAGTTCCCAGAGTGGCAGAAGGAATTTTACCTTTCTTATGTACACCAAGGCGCAGCTTTTTTAAGTATTTCTGCTTCTGACCCTGAGCTTATGAAGGATGTCAATCCCAAAAGAATGACCAAGGCCCAAAAAGCTAGCAGTTCTGCACTCAAAGACTATAGGGAACGTCTCATGAGCAACAAAAATATATGGTGCGTTGTTTCAATACCGACTGCAGCTTGGGCCAAGAAAGTCTTTCCTCACCTTTCTGAAGAAGAGTCGATTGAGAAGCTATGGGAAGTCATCTTGAAGACAGTGCGCGTCGACACTGATAATCCTGAGGCTTCTTGGGACGAACATAAAGCGAATCTTAAGACAAGAATAAACTCTCTGAATTCGCTGGCCTTTAAAGCCCTCCATTATAAAAATTCTTTAGGGACTGATTTAAGAATTGAGCTTCCAGAAAATCATATCTGGATGGGCGGTTCAGAGTCTACTCCTGAAGGCTTAGAGTTTATCGCTAAGATGCCTACCGAAGAGGTATTTACGTTGCCACATAAAACAGGGGTTAATGGCAAGGCCGTTAGTTCCATGCCTTTAAACTATAACGGAAACCTCATAGAACAGTTTTCTCTGACGTTTAAGGATGGAAAGATTGTCGATTATAGATCCCTGAACCGTTGTCACGCAGTTCAATAATCAGGCTGGCAAAGGTATCTCTCAGTAGAACTTTAATTTCCCCTTGATCATTATTCATATATTTGCGGGAATTATCCAGGATATTCATAATAACACGTTTCATTCTCACTTGATCTAACAGGACGTATTGTTTTTGCAGCAGTTCACTATGGACCGAAATCTTGATATGATCGTTTTCTAATTCCGTTTCACTTTCTAGTATACAGAGTTTAAGGTATTCCTCGATATCCGTTCTCTCAAAATCAAAGGGAATTTGGTTTAAATCGAGCTTGGCATAGAGCAGTAGGTCATCAATCATTTGATCAACTTGGTAAGCCTTGGAAGCTATAGTTTTCAAATACCGCTCCATTTTGTCAGGAGTATTGGCTATACCATCCAAGATCCCTTCTACGTACCCCTGAATCGAGGTCACCGGCGTCTTTAAGTCATGAGAGATACTCGAGATCAGCATTTTACGGTTATCCTCATACTTCAATTGAGTGTGCACTGAGTCTTTTAGCTTGATGCGCATGAGTTCAAAATCACGGCACAACGCTTGGATCTCCTGATCTCCTTCTTCAGCAATCGGATGCTCAAGATTTCCTCGACTAATTTCTGCGGCCGCACTTTGTAAATTATGGAGCGGCTTTAAAATGCTGTGGGAAAACTGATATGAAACAACAATATTTGTCAGCGCAAACGCAAGGACGAACGTAACACCGATAAACACCAGTAAAATTGTCAGGTTGGTCGACGATAGAGCTATAGGAGCAAGGAGCAACACACTCCCTTGAGAACCATCCTTAAATTTAAGATCTATTAATTGAACGGTATAAGAAACATCTCCTATAACGACTGGTTCTCCTCCACCCATCCTATTCCCTGCTTCCACTAACTTAGCCACATCTATTTTACTGAAATCGTGTGAGGAAAAGATCGTCCTGGCATCCTTAATCATAACGAGCTCTCCATCAATTCCAGCAAGCTGCTCCTGGAGATGCTTTTGAAAATTCTTTTCCTCTACTACCTCAGGTGTGCGCTGTAAAATACTAGTTTTAGTATTAATGAGTTCAAACTTAATCTGCGACAACCTTTGGTAGTTTTCAAACGAGATATCATGACCCAATAATTTACTGAAAACAAGAAAAAAGGCCAAAGCAATTAAGACAGTAATCAGCATGGGAATGACGACTGTCGAAGCGTTGGCCAAAATCAAGCGTTTTTTAAGTTTCATAATGTCACCTTAAAATTCCTTTTTATCAAAAAAATAAAACCCCGCTGTAAAGAGCATTATACCAGATCCTAGCATGATCAGGAACTGCCTTATAATTTTCCATACCGGAAATGAGTTTACCAGAAATAAATTATACCAGTCAAGTTGTGTTGTGATGAACAAACTTGAATACTGAGAAAAGACCACTCCCAGCACTTTTAATACTATAAACACCAAGATGGATACAAAAAAGACTGATGTTCCGCTCTTAAAAAAATTCGCTAAAAGGACAATACCTAACGCCAAAACAACCATCGGAAGCAAGCTCACGATATAGGAGAACACCGTCCTGACCACGGAATCCAAGGTCGCTGAATTAGTATTAAATATAAATCCGGCCAACATCGAAAAGATGAGTAACAATAGGAGCGTAGCCAAGATAAACAGAACGATTGCGCTGATTTTTGCGCTAAAAATCTTAAATCGGCTCACGGGTCGAGTTAGGGTGATGCGCATGCTGTTCTGAGAAAACTCCCCTGAAAAACTATCAATCGTGACCAAGGCCGTGAAAAGCGGCAGGATTGTATTGACCACCACAGACAGTACGAGCATGGGGAATTCAACACTTCCCGCCCCTCTCAGTCCAAAGCCGCTTCTCACCCCAACTATTGCCAGTTGCCCAATGACAATAACGGCAAGAGAAAGTAAAATAGCTACCAATGCCTTCTTTTTCTTATAGAGTTTCTCAATCTCATTAACCAGCGCTGCTTGAAATACGGCCATAGCTCTCTACCTCACTTACAAAATAATTTTCAAGTGTCGCATAGTTTTTCAAGATGTTCGGCGTACTCTCGACATTGAGCATTTTCCCATCATAGATCACCCCGATGCGGTTGCAGGTCAGCTCTACATCATGGATCAGATGACTCGAGATGAAGAATGTGGTCTGTTCTTGCTCCGCTAAATGCTGAATCATCTTGCGAATAGCGATCATTCCCTCGACATCGAGACCATTGAGAGGTTCATCGAGAATGACGACCTTGGGACGGGATAATACAGCTGCCGCCAAACCTAGGCGTTGCTTCATCCCAAGCGAAAACTTTTTGGGTTTTTCCTGTTTATACTTGATCATTCCTGTTAAATCAAGGACCTCATCAATCCGTTTATCATCTACATCGGAGTAGTACCGAGCCGACTGCTTCAAGTTATCATAGGCACTAAGATAGGGGTAAGCCTCTGCGATTTCGATCAGACAGCCCACCTTTTCCATCGCCAATTCGTAATCTTCCAGCACACTATAGCCGTAGATTTTCACATCTCCACGCTCCGGTCGGACGAGTCCTGTCATAATTTTCATAGCGGTTGTTTTTCCAGCCCCGTTGGGACCCAGGAAACCAAAAATATCCCCTTGAAAGATATCCAAGCTAATATCTTTAATTCCCCGTCCGTTGCTATATGCTTTGGTAAGGCTCTTAATCTCAATTATCTTTTCCATGCCATGCCTCCTCGTATAAGGATAAGGTGACTGCCGGGAATTAACCCGGCAGTCATCCATCTACCTCTTGATTATTAAATGATTTTAGTCAAGATCTGGGCTGAACATTCCATAAAATTGAAGGCCACCCAGGGATTGGTTATTCAGATTAAACATTATTTTCACTGCATTTTGATCAGGGTATAAGTTTCCTTTACTCCCGGATTCCGTAGTGATTTCAAAATCTGAACGATTTTCCCCTTCAGGCTTTTGGCCAGTAAATTTGAAATCGCGTTGAGCGGTGGCGTATTCTTCAAATCCTGACTTATACACTTCGTAATACCTACCCGCAACCGTCTTATTATCGATTTGCGTGATATCGAGCATCCTCTCGCCTACTTTGACAAACTTGTTGTCTTTTTCAATCAGTATGTCGTTACTAAATTTGCCCATAAACTTCTCTGGATTAGAAATTTCAGATCTTGGGTTTTCATTAGCGACGTTTTTAACAACTTTCTTCCCTGTAAGATCGGGTTTAGTAACCGTAGTGAAGTTGATTCCCGACAGCTTAGCTAAAATCTCAACCGTAACGTCATGAACCGTTCCTTGCTCATCTTTACCTGACAGTACTGCAGTCCCTAAGATGTTCTCCATCACGCCATCTTTGTTGACTTTTGCGCTACCCTTTACTTCTTTGATAAAAACATCCTTAGTGAGACGAGGCATGTTACTGTCTTGATTACCGTTATTAAACTGCTGTTTCAATTGTAACGAGGCCACAGCATTGACCAAGGATGGAATTTGCACCTCTGTTAGAGAACCTGCGAACTCTTTACTGCCATCTGAGTTTTCCATAACTACCACGTGGTCCTTCAGACTTCCGACGATCGCGTCCGCTATTTTTTCTACGTCTGCTGCACTGTCTTCTTTGAAAGGATTAGCAAAGGCTTCTTCTTTTCTTTCTTTGGTATACTGAGTCACATAGTAGGTCGGATCGCTATCGGAAACCCGAATCTGGGTCTTAGTATCCGAGTAGAAATTGGAATTGTACTTATCTCCATTGAGTCTTTGTCCCGAAGAGATATTTTCCGAGGCACTCTTACTTCTGTCGTACTTCCTGATTTCATTTTCTGTCATCAACGTTTTCCCATTGTCCTTCATTGCCATTGAAAAATCCATTGTGAAGCTTTCAAATTTCTCGCTACTCTGTTCAGCCGTCACTTTAAAAGCATCCTTTAATTGGTCATACCCACTCTTGTTCGCAATGTCTGCTAGGGCTGTTGTCGCTACCAACAGGGTTCCTAGTGTAAAACTTACTAGCATTGCTGTTTTCTTTTTGAATTTCATCCATTCATCCCCTTAACTTTTTCAGGAAGCTTCCTACGTATATTCTACCCTATGGGTCTTGATTTTCCATCAACAGTCTATAAACAAAGTATAAACAATTCTCTATGCCTCAGCACAACATAAAGATGCCCCATGGAGATCCATGGGGCATCACACCATCTTATAGAGTGGGAAGCTAAGCGAATATTCTGTTGTACAGAATAAAGAAATTTACTCAGGAATCTCTAGATGGATTTTTCCAGAATTTCAGCAATATCTAGGGCCTTAAGTTGCTCACCGACTTCACGGGCCGCGATTCCATCACCTATCATAGTGAGGCAGAACGGGCACGCGGTACCAACATAATCAGTTTTTACTGCTATGGCCTCATCTGTGCGCATTTCATTAATACGTTGTCCTTCGTTTTCTTCAAGCCACATACGTCCACCACCGGCACCACAACAGAAACTCTTCTCACCGGTATGGGCCATTTCTTTGATTTCTAAGCCGACAGCCTTAAGCAATTCACGAGGTTGCTCGTAAATCCCATTATAGCGACCTAAATAACAAGAATCGTGATAAGTGATCGATTTACCGGCACTTTTGGAGAGTTTAAGTTTGCCTGACTTGACCAAATCTAAAAGGAATACCGTATGGTGAATCACTTCGAAGTCTCCACCCAACTGTGGATACTCATTTTTTAACATATTAAAACAGTGAGGACATTGAGTAATGATCTTCTTGACCCCATGTCCTTTCATGACTTCAATGTTTTCTGTAGCTAAGGAAAAGAATAAATATTCGTTCCCTAATTTACGAGCAGAGTCGCCGCAACATTTTTCTTCATTGCCCAGGATGGCAAAATGAACTCCTGCTGCTTGCAGTAGCTTAACCAGGGCAGCGGAAACTTTTTGATTGCGAGCATCAAAGGCACCTGCACAACCAGGCCAATATAAATACTCTGCCTCAGGATCTTCTTCGAAGGTTTTTACTCCAAGAGAAGTAAGAAAATCGGCACGTGTGCTCCAACCAATACCCCATGGGTTACCGTTATTCTCCATATTTCTGAAAGCTAATTGCGCCTCCGCAGGGAATCTGGTTTCCATGAGAACCAAGTTGCGGCGCATGTCAATGGTTTTGTCAACATGTTCAACGAAGATAGGACACTGTTGTTCGCAAGAACGACACGTCGTGCATGCCCAAAGGTCTTGTTCTGGAATCACTTCACCTATGAGTGCGCGACCAGCCCACTCTTCGGGTTCGCTTGCCGCTGCAGCTTCTTGACCGGCAACTTGTGTTACGCTTGCCTTTTTCGTTTCAGCAACTTCCGCACCAGTTTCTTCCATAAGAACCTTCATATCTTGGATAATCTTTTTTGGATTGAGGTGCTTACCACTCAAGTAAGCCGGACAGTTATCCTGACAACGTCCACAACGAATGCAAGCGTCTGTATTAAATAATGCTTTCCAGGAAAACTCGCGCAATTGGCTTTTCCCAAAAGTTTCGAGACTCTCATCTTCAAAGTCAATCGGATCAGGAATACCAATAGGTCCACGTTTGCGGAGGAATTGATTCGCCAGACCAAGTAGGATATGAAAAAGTTTAGAATGTGAGAAATAAGCAATAAAGGTCATCGCGAGCACGAGATGGAACCACCAAAGAAACCTGTGCAAGGACAGGAGTTGTGCTTGATTAAATATAGCCTTGAGAGGGATTGCCATCCACTGCCCGACAAAAGCCCACGCAGCCCAAGGATCCGGTACTGCTGCAATACGCACACCTTGAATAACAAAGCCGGTAACTAGAATGGTGAATAATAGAGCAAGCGTGATCGCATCATCCGGTGTATTATCTAATCGATCCGGTCTTTGAATATAACGTCTGTAGGCGAAGGCCATAATAGCAAGTAGGGCAATAAGTCCAAATAAGTTCGAGGTTAACTTAATGAAAAGATAAAGCCAGCCATGAAAAATGCGCATAGCAAAATCTGCTTGGAGGGTGATCATTGCTGTTGCAAAGGCTAGAAATACAAATCCCACGAACAGCCCTAAGTGCATTAATCCTGGATAAGGATCTTTAAGAATACGTTTATGAAATAATCCGTAGACAATAACGTCTTTTACCCCTTGTCCAACGTCCTTCCAGCGATTTTCAGGTTGCCCTAATTTCCAGAGTATTACGCGTTTATACACACCATAACTAAAGATAACCAGCGCAATAATTAAGAGTAAGTAAAGCCAGGGCTCTCCTTCAATATTCCAATACACTTCACGTGTTGCTGTGGCCAATCGTCTCACTCCTTGTGTTATTTAGCGAAGCGCCTCTGTAAGGCGCTTCGCTAAAATATATATTATTCATTGACTAGTTTTTTGAATTCTTGAGTTAAGAGGGGTACAACTTCAAAAAGGTCACCAACAATACCATAATCTGCGACATTAAAAATATTAGCCTCCGGGTCTTTGTTTATGGCAACAATAAACTTTGAAGATCCCATGCCAGCGAGATGTTGGATTGCCCCGGAAATTCCGCAAGCAATATAAAGAGTTGGAGCAACAGTTTTTCCAGTTTGTCCGACTTGGAATTTATGCTCTTTCCACCCAGAATCTACTGCAGCACGTGAAGCGCCGACTGCTGCGCCGATGACATCGGCAAGCTCTTCCAGCATGCCATAATTTTCTGGTCCCTTCATACCACGTCCACCAGAGACAATAATGTTAGCCTCTGTAAGATCAGGGCGTTTTGAAGCGGAAATGGCAACTTCCTTAAGAATAGCACTTAGGTCAGTTGTATCGATCTCAGCTATTTCTGTGACGATTTCTGCCTGGCGAGAAGCATCAGGTGCATCTGCTTTGAAGGTATTAGGGCGAATAGTGGCCATAATCGGCCGAACATTAGATGTGAGATAAGCGAAAGCTTTACCTGCATAGATGGGACGTTTAAAACTCAAGAAATTCTTCTCTTCCGATTCCATTCCAGTGCAATCCGAAGCTAAACCGACGCCTAGGCGCTGAGCTAACCGGGGAGCAAGATCTTTTCCAACGGCCGTATTCCCCATTAAAACTGCTTCTGGTTCTTCTTTACGGATAAGTTTGTTAAGCACAGAAGTATAAGCGCCAGTCGTATACTCAGCCAATTTTTCATCATCAATAAGGATAACTTTGTCCGCTCCAGAAGCGGCAACCGTCTGAGCAAGTCCTTCAATACCGTGACCAAGTACAACGGCTACCAAAGTTTCGCCAGTTTCATCAGCAATTTTTCGCCCTTGGCTGAGAAGTTCTAAGGATACTTTACGAATCTTCAAGTCACGTTGCTCTACAATAATATAAATTCCTTTTGCCATTTCTAATTCCTCCTTTTACAGAACCTTAGCTTCTTCACGCAAGAGACGTGCAAGTTCTTGTGTTGCCTGTACAGCTTCACCGGGGATCTTACGACCTCCTTGGCGAGCGGTAGGTAAACTAAATTTATCCACGTTCATTTTCGGAGATATATCTTCTACACTTAATCCAAGATCGGAGAGCGTCATAGTTTTTAACGGTTTCTTTTTTGCTTTCATAATTCCTGCAACAGAAGGGTAACGAGGGTCATTTAGGCCTTTTTGAGCAGTTATGACAACAGGTAAACTGACCTCAATTACCTCTGTACCACCGTCAATTTCGCGGGTCGCAGTCGCCTGAGTTTCAGTAATGTCGAGTTTGAGAACACTGCTAATAGAAGGAACATCTAATATTTCTGCTAAACGAACAGCGATTTGGCTGGCACCATCGTCGATTGCAATACGGCCGGCCAAAATAATGTCATACGGTATTTGGGAGACCGCTTTAGCCAAGACCTCTGCGTTGGTCCATTCATCTGAATTTTCTAGGGCAGGATCACTCACCAGGACGGCTTTATCAACTCCCATTGCCAAGGCGGTACGAATGGCTGTTTGCACATGTGACCCCCCCATACTGACAACAGTAACTTCGCCACCTAATTTTTCTTTTAAGCGAATCCCCTCTTCGATAGCGTACTCATCGTAAGGGTTGATAATCAAATTCACCCCATTGGCATTAATTTTACCGCTACCATCCATTACAATTTTAGCCTCGGTATCAAATGTTTGTTTGATGTAAACTATGATGTTCATGCTTTCTCCTCCTAACTTTTCCCAGTGTTCCAAAGATACATTCAATGTGAATAAATCTTGCTTGGACACCTCCCCTGGAAACCAGGAAATGGTATCTGCGTGAAATGTGACTTTTTCGCCAAATAGGCAAAGAGGAATATAACTTACACAATTTAAGAGTAGCATTAAAATCATAATGAGTCAATATTCACAATTAACAAAATTCACATATTCCGACAAATTTTTTTGGTAATTTATACTAATTCAATAAATTATACTTACTTTTGTTACTGTTCATCTGCTGTCCAAAAGAAATTAATGCTATCAATTGTCCATGGGGATTAATTACAGATTATCCTCTTGGTTTAGTTTAATATAAGGGCGTGAACTGTTTTCTATTTAGTGTCTTCTTGTAGATACAGCTTGATTAAGGCTTGAGTTCCACTGTTTTCTTCTCCTTGTTCTGCAAGCTTATCATACAATGATTTAGCCAACTCTAAACCCGGGGTAAGTAGGCCCATTGCTTTAGCAGATTCTAAAGCAATCGTCATATCCTTGATAAAGTGTTTAACATAGAAACCTGGGGAAAAATTATTGGCTAACATGCGTGGTGCCAAGTTAGTTAATGAAAAACTTCCAGCAGCTCCGGATTCTATACTTTTCAGAACCGATTCAGGATTTAACCCAGCTGCTTTCGCGTAGGCCATTGCTTCACATACTCCGATCATATTTGAGGCAATCGCAATCTGATTACACATTTTGGTGTGTTGACCAGCACCAGCCTTTCCTTGTAAAACGACATTCTTCCCTATTAAGTTAAAAATTGGAACTAGTGCTTCAAATACGTCTACATCTCCACCTACCATGATAGCCAAACGAGCTTCTTTGGCACCTATATCCCCACCCGAGACAGGAGCATCTAACGTATGCATCCCCTTGGCGAGAGCCTTATCATAGATTTTCTTAGCTAAGGCGGGCGCTGACGTTGTCATATCCACTAAATAGCTTCCACTCTTCGCATTATTAATGATTCCGTCTTTTCCGAAGTAGATTTCTTCAACATCTTTAGGATAGCCTACCATAGTGATGATCACTTTACTTCGAGCAGCCAACTCTCCTACTGTATCTTGCCAAACCGCTCCCAATTGAAGCAAATCTTCTGTTCTAGCCTTTGTGCGGTTAAAAACTAGTACTTGAAAACCGGCTCTTAATAAATGACCAGCCATACTTTTCCCCATAACCCCTGTACCTACAAAGCCAATTATCGAATTTTCTTTAGTAATTGTCATTCTACTAACCTCCCCTTTCGCCAACTTCAGTGATGCAAAATCTTCCCTTGGCATAGAGATAGACAGGAATTTAGTCCTGTCTACCTCTATGCCTGCCAAGTTACTAAATACTAGCTTTCCAGAGACCGTGAATGGTGCAATATTCTCTAACTTCTACTACATCATCTGATTTGATCAAAAATGCAGCTTCTGGTGCTTGGCTTGGAGCTAGTTCTGCTCTAAGTACTTGATCCTTGGTCATGACTTCGATAAATCGTATATAATGTTTTTCCTCCATCGGATGAGCTTGACTTCCTACATTAACCTTTATACCAACGTCGAGCGCCTCAACCACGGGAACATGTTTCTCAAGACTTGCATCTTTAGCGCCCGCCTCCAGTTTATCCATGGGTTTGTTACAGCAAACCAATGCAGAAGCTCCTGTGTTTACAACCTCAATAACATTTCCACAAATACTACATACATAAAGTTCCCTCAGATTTGTCATTAATTATGCCTCCATTCTTTTTAACTTAACCTAGTATTAGTATTCTCCAAAAGCCTGACATTTCCTCCTTATAAATATTTCTTTTTTGTAATAATCATTAATTATGTATTACCTCTGAGCGCACGAATCGGTTCTCCACTTCAGGTGGAGTGAACTCCCCAACTGTTATCCACGATGTTCAGTTAATTGTAAAAGTTTGGTATGATTAAAGTTTTATCAGAATATTTGAATTAAAGTATATACTGCAGTAATGATTTTTACTATAATGTAATAAATAGAATACTGAATTACTATTCAGTATGACTGATCGTTATTATTCTACTCTTAATAAAGGAGGTCACGAAAATGAACAAAGCCGCAATCAAGGAAACGCCCCTTCCTTGGTTAAAACATTACGATTCAGAGGTTGCCAACAAAGTGAACTACCCTGAAGTCACCCTCGACGAATTATTCCGCCAGAGTGTTACAAACCACGCAACAGCTGTTGCCTTGATTTTCTTCGGACAAGAGATGAGTTATAAGCAATTAGGACGCTATGTAAACAGCCTGGCCACAGCCTTGAAAGACATTGGTATTCATCAAGGAGATCGAGTTGCCCTTCTACTACCAAACTGTCCCCAATATGTTATGAGTTATTATGCCATCTTGAGCATTGGGGCAGTGGTCGTTCCTGTTAATCCTCTGAGCACAGAGCCTGAACTTTTGCACATTTTCCGAGATGGACAGATACATGCTGCAATCTGCTTGGATCTCTTAGCGGGACGGTTAGAAAATGTTAGAGATACTTGCCACACAGCTGGCGAACATCATCTTTTAGAACATACTTTTTACACCGCTCTTAGTGAATTTATGCCCTTTCCTATAAAGGCCCTGTATCGTCTGACTCGTAAAATATCTATAGAAACGAAAGCCCGTTTACCACGCTGCGAGTGGTTAAAGATCCTCCTTCGTAAAGAACCACAGCCCAATATCGCTACAAACTTAGATCTTCATCGCGATACAGCCCTGCTCATTTATACAGGGGGAACTACCGGCAAACCCAAGGGGGTTATGCTTTCACACTACTCCTTAGTTGCCAACGCCACCCAAGGAGTCGCCTGGGTCCAAATGCGAGAAAAAGACCGCCTACTCGCAGTCCTCCCTATATTTCATGGCTTCGGCATGTCAGTCTGCATGAATGCGCCTTTGATTTCAGGTGCTTCCTGCGTCCTGATACCTCGCTTTAATGTTGATGACATTCTCAAAGGAATACACCGCTTCCATCCAACTCTCTTTGCTGGAGTGCCTACAATGTATATCGGTCTAATTAACCATCCTCGTTTAGCACACTATAACCTTTCTTCCCTACGGGGTTGTTTTGTTGGTGCTGCGCCTTTAGCCCCGGAAGTCAAGCGCCAATTTGAAGAACTCACTAATAGCAAGCTTATGGAAGGATATGGTTTAACCGAAGCCGTCACAGCGCTCTGTGCAAATCCATACCGTGGAATCAACAAGACAGGTAGTATTGGTCTTCCCTTCCCCGATGTCACACTACGGATTAGAGATATCGAGACCGGTGAAATTGACCTTCTCCCCCTTGAAGTCGGTGAAATTGTACTCAGGGGTCCCGATGTTATGCTGGGGTATAACAACCGCCCCCAAGAAACAGCTTCTACAATCCGAGATGGTTGGCTCTACACCGGCGATTTGGGCTACATGGACAAAGACGGCTATTTCTATATCGTAGATCGTAAAAAAGATATGATTATTACCGGCGGATTCAATGTTTATCCGCGTGAAGTAGAAGATGTTCTTTATCAGCATTCTGCTGTGAAGGAGGCGAGTGTTATCGGCATTCCCGATGACTATAAGGGAGAACGCGTAAAAGCGTTTATTACACTTAAAGACGGCGCATCAGTCAAAGAAGCAGAGATCATCTCTTTCTGTAAACAGCATCTAATACCCTATAAAGTACCTCAGCAGGTTGAGATTCGTACCGAACTCCCTTTGACAGCAATTGGCAAGATACTTAAACGCACCTTACGCGAGGAAGAAATTGGTGTTCCTCACGGCAAATCATTTGATGCCTAACGAGAGGAGTAACTCAATGTCTGAAATAAATGAGCAAGCCAACTCAAATGAATCACTGGAACTGCTCCTCGAAGAAGCAACTCTCAATGGAGAAGCACGCTTGCAACGCTACCCCAAAAAGAAATTCTTTGGCTACTTTTGTTCATATTTCCCTGAAGAGCTTATTCTTGCTGCTGGGCTAGAACCTTTGCGTCTCTTACCAGATGGGGGGAATTCTACCCCAGCTGAACTCCCTGCTTACTGCTGTTCTCTGGCTCGAGGAACACTCGACATGGAAATCAGAGGAAAGTGGCAAGACCTTGCGGGCATTGGTTTTACCCATACCTGTGACACTATGCAGTGTCTGAGTGGGATCTGGGCCGCTAGCGGTCATAGCAAAACTGTAGATATTGTCCCACCGGTTATGTTGAATACTAGCGGGGCCTCACGTTATTACCTCGCTGAAATGCACACGTTAATGAAAACACTGATGGCCTTGACTCAACAGGACATTAAAAAGGAAGCTTTGAGAAACGCCTTGAAGCTCTGCGGATACACACGTAAATTGGCTACCGAACTTGATGCGCTACGTCCGAATCTACCTTCCCCTTTGGCTTCCGCCTTACTCAGAGCCGGACAAGTTATGCCACGTTCAGATTATGCCCAGGCCCTAGAAAAGTGCCTCCCTACTTTAAAAGAAATGGCCGCACCACCTTATCGTCGCGTGAAAGTACTAGTCAGTGGCGCCGTAGTAGAAAATGATAGTCTTTTTGCCATGATTGAAGACTTAGGCGGTAGAGTCGTCGCCGATGATACGTGTACCGGTTATCGCCACTATTCGGGACTCACCTTAATTGGAGCAGAAAACCCACTTTCAGACATCGTTCAACGGTACTCTGAAATGCCCCCCTGTCCGTGTAAAAATCGCAGCCTTAATGAACGGCTGTCTTATTTAACCGATCTTGCCCAGCAACGACAAGCTGAATGCTTAATTATTGTCATCCGAAAATACTGCGATCCCCATGCCTGGGATGCTGTTGCACTCTCCAAGAGTTTTCGGAATAACGGAATTCATACCCTGACCCTTGAAATAGAGGGAGCAGATGTAGGCGGGCAAGAGAGAACGAGACTCCAGGCCTTCTTAGAAAGCATGATAGAAGATTCTGGATTGTAAAGGAGAGTACAATACATGGCGAAACGCAATTACCGTCCTCTAGTTAGTGTCAAAGCGCTCCAGAAAACCATGGGGCGATATTATGCTATAACGAATTATCACCGCTACTGGGGCAAGCCCTTGCGGCGCCCCTTGGCTTGGGTCACCAGCGGTGCCCCAGTCGAACTCCTGCGTGCCTTTAAGATTCATTCGGCCTATCCTGAACAATATGCCGCAATCTATAGTGCCCGCAAAACAACCGTGGCCTTGTGCGAAATCGCTGAAGCAGCTGGTTATTCTCAAGACCTCTGCTCCTACGCTCGGTCTAATATTGGAGGCGTTCTCAGACCAGACCTTGCCCCTTTGGGAGGAATGCCTAAACCAGACCTCTTGGTCGCCTGTAATAATATTTGTGGCACCGTGCTAAAGTGGTATGAAGTATTAGCACGCCATTTTAATGTTCCACTATTGGTTCTAGATACGCCCTTTCTCACTGCTGAATTAACGCCGCAGGCTAAAGACTATGTCTTAGAACAATTATACGCGATGTCCGCAGATCTGGAGAAAATAACAGGTCGTTCTCTCGATGAAAAAAACTTAGTCAAACAGATGCGCCGAAGCGCTGAAATTACCTCGCTCTGGAAAGAAACTCGCCAGTATTGCCAAGCCAGTCCCTCTCCCCTTAATGCCCCCGATTTCTTTATCCATATGGCACCCATAGTAGTTCTTCGCGGCTCACAAGAAGGAATTGACTATTACCGCAAACTCAAGGCTGAAGTCAAAGAGCGAGTCGAGCTAGGGCAGGGGGCTGTCGAAAACGAGCGAATCCGCTTAGTCTGGGATAATATCGCCATCTGGCCCCAATTATTTACGTTTTACAAAATGTTTGCGGATAAAGGCGCATGTTTTGTTTCCGATACCTATAGTGGTGGATGGGCAATCGAGCAAGCTCCCGGTACTCCAATGGAGAGCTTGGCTGCGACTTATACTGAAGTTTTCCTCAACCGATCCCCCGAGTTTCGAGCCAATCAGTTGATTAACCTAATCAGGGAATATAAGGCAGATGGATTCGTAATGCATTCAAATCGTTCCTGTAAACCTTATTCTTTAGTTCAAGAAGTGATCCGGAGAAAAGTGATGAGCGAAACAGGGGTTCCTGGATTAATGATCGAGGCAGACATGGCCGACTCTAGAGCGTATGCTGAAGAGCCTGTCCGTAATCGAGTTCAAGCTTTCCTAGAAACGTTTGAGTAATTTACCTCGAACCTAGAATAATTATGGTTAAGGAGGATTTATGCAAAAATACTTTGTAGGAGTGGATATTGGGTCCCTTACCGTTAAGGTTGTGCTCCTTAACGAGGATTTAGAAACCCTTGGTATGGTTATGAACCGAGCAGGTTTCAGCGGGCGAGACGTCGCTACTCGCCTAACGGAACAGCTTCTCGCGGATTCTGGGTTAACTACTCAAGATGTCAGTGCCACGGTCGCCACCGGGTATGGTCGGGTCACCTTTCCCTCAGACCGGGAAGTATCGGAAATCACTTGTCAAGCCAAGGGGATTATTCATCTTTTCCCCAGCGCCCGAACAGTTATTGATATCGGCGGCCAAGATAGCAAAGTGATAAAATTATCCCAAAACGGTAAAGTCGCAGACTTTGCCATGAATGACAAGTGTGCAGCCGGAACAGGTCGGTTTTTAGAAGTCATGGCTACCGCCCTAGAAGTAGAATGGCAAGAAATCGGGGAATTAGTCTCCACCTCAGAAAATCCAACTAAAATCTCATCGTTCTGCACAGTCTTTGCTGAATCCGAAATCATTTCCCAAGTTTCGGCTGGGGCACTTAAGGCAGATATTCTAGCCGGCGTCTGCGAATCTGTAGCCAGCAGAGTCGCTTCCATGACAAGGCGCACCGGATTGGAACCTGATATCGTGTTTACGGGAGGAGTTGCCCATAACCAAGGTGTTGTTAATGCCCTAGCTAAGCAGCTAGGCTTTCCCCTTCTTGTATCTAGGGAGCCAGTAATAACTGCCGCTTTGGGGGCAGCATTACTGGCTCGGGAGATCCTTAAAGCTTAGTATCTTGAGATTAAATTTGCTTTGATGATTGCGTGATCTATAGCGATGTTTCGAAAGTCATGACGAGTGATCGAATTAAATTATGTATATACCAAGCAAAAGACGGAGTTCATCAAACTCCGTCTTTTGCTTGGTAATATTTATTCAGATTTAATGTCAATGTCCTCTTTTTGGACTTCCTGATTACAACATCCATGGTGTGCATGATGATGATGATCGTGGTGATGATGATAATGTGCTTTGGCAACTTCTCGAGCTTTGCTCATGAAATCTTTCCATGCATCCGCCATTTCGTGATGAGCATTTACAATTTCCTCATCACCGCTCACTTCAATTTTGAACCCATTATCCATTTTAGTAAATTTCACACCAAATTCTTTGTCACTCATAGTAAAGCCCTCCAAATTTTTTATACTTCTTTCATGTAGAGTCAACTACCTTGTATCAACTACACATTTCTCCAATTGTTAACCTTTTGCTTTATGATTCTATTCTATACTTTATCGGGGATACTTTCCAGAACAAATTCACTAATACTATTCTCTTTTCAGTACCTATGACTTTCGTTGTCGAAGCGAATGGGGATGTGTATGCCATTTCATTGGCCTTTCTGCCCGTTTTCGCAAATTATTGATTAAAAGACAGCCAAACGCTCCCATGAGATATAGTAACTTGGTGGCCAAGCCCTCTTCTCCGATACTCAATACTATTGTATATCCAATCCCTGTTGTTCCCAATAAAACAGTCCACATCAAACGGTTTGCCAAGGTCTCCTGAAACCTTAATTGTCTGAGGATTGGCCCCATCTCGACTTTGACTTGGACATCCCCAGCGCGAAAATCTTTTAGAGTCTTTTCCAGCAAGGGTGGAATCTCAATCGCTGCTAGAGCTACCGTTTTTGCCTTCCGCCACACCAGTTGAGACGGTGAGAAGTCTTGACCGAGAACCTGCTTAGCATAGGGCTTAATCACTGATAGGATATTCATATTTGGATCGAGGCCAGACGCGATCCCAGATAGTGTACCTACAGCTCTGCCTAAAAAGGTGTAGTGTGCAGGTATCTGAAAGGGTTCGGAATAAATAAACTCACGTAATTCTTCCAAAAACTTATCAACCTGTAAGTTACCCAGTTCCTCAAAGCCAATATCTTTAAGCTCCACTAGGAAAAAGGTAATTGCCTTTTGCAAGCTTAAAAGATTAGTTGCAGCCTTGATAAACCCCATTTCTTGTAGTGCCTGAGACAACTCTTCTGAATTACTGTTGATTACGCCACTAATCAGTTTGCGAACTGAACGTTTGTTGGCGTCGGTAATCCGCCCTACCATACCAAAATCGATGAAAATAATTCCGCCGTCCGGCCGCACAAACAAATTCCCTGGATGCGGGTCAGCGTGATAAAACCCGTGTATCAACGCTTGCTTAAGATAAGCATCGACTAAAGTGCCTGCTACCGTTTCTGGTTCTATCCCTGCTGCAAGTAAACCTGCGCGGTCATTTACCTTATACCCGTCGACAAACTCCATTGTCAAAACCCGCTGTCTCGAGTATTCCGGATAAACAGCTGGCGCAGAAATCAGGGGATCATCTTGGAAATTAATCTGGAACTGCTCTAGGTTGGTCAACTCTTGCCGGTAGTCCAGCTCTTCTCGGAGGGTAGCGCCAAATTCATCGTAGATGTCGTTAAAATCCGCATACTTCTCCCACTTGGTAAAAACCTTTAACATCCAGATCACACCCCTAAAGGCTGCCAGATCAATTTCGATAATTTCCTCAATACCCGGGCGCAAAACTTTTACAGCCACAACTTCTCCAGAAAGTAAAACAGCCCGGTGTACCTGTCCTAGGGATGCCGCAGCGATATGGTTTTCCTCAAACTTAGCAAAAATATTTTCCACTGTATTGGCAAGTTCTTTAACAATCACACGCTTGAGTTGGTCAGTTCTTACGGGTGGCACTTCATCTTGAAGCAGAGCTAGTTCCGAAGTATATTCGACAGGTAGCATATCTACACGGGTACTAAAAAACTGCCCTACTTTGATCAGTAGTCCTTCTAATTCTAAAGCAGTCTCTCGGAAACGAATCGCCTGGTTCCTATATAGTTGGGGTAGTCGAGCCTCCATTCGAGAGCCATATAATTTGTTTAAAATTTTATACCAAGCAATCTCAATGAGAAATCCAGCAAACAACCTTAGAATTTTCTCTGTCCGACGCAACTTTGAGTGGGATGCCATAAATGTTATTTCAACTCCTATTCAGTATACTAACAATACGAATTAAGTCTAATATACCACGAAACCAGTTGACAAGCCTAGTTTACCCCCATTTCATACCTAATCTTACTTTTCTTAACTTTTAGCAAAATGACTCATTGACACCTCTCCTGCTTAGTTGATATAGTTTAGCTAAGGATTATGAAGATTTCTTTTATCTTTTAGTCTATCAATAATTATTAATCACTAGCAGATAGTATATACTAGACTTATATTTGATGAGGAACGCCTTTACAAGTTATAATCAATTTAAAGGGAGACTGATTATTACATGAACTTCGAACAAATTTACTACACTAATAACCAACACAAGGAGCATTTTTCAGCTCTCTTAACCAAAAAAAAATCAAACGAATCTAGCTATTATTCGGCGTATTACATACTTACTTCCACCAAGGAGATTTGGTCAGCAACAAAAAGACATACCACTTTAGAAGAAATTCATTTTGATAAAATCTTAGAGCAGGGGTTTGCAAGTAATCACAAAGCGCTTATCTTGCTTGCTCAGCATTTATTCATAGCAAGTACAAACTTTGACTTGGATCGCGCCTTGGAAAGCTGGGATCAACCCTGTTACAACGTTGCTTTACAAGCAATTAAACTCCGGTGGACACTTTCGCGTGAGAGTATGGAGGGCCTTTAGAGTAAAGGCTGTAGTCAATACAACTCAATATTAATAAGGGACTGTATTAAACTTATTTTAAGTTTGTTACAGTCCCTTATTAATATGCTAATTCCAAATAAATCAATGGATTATTACCCTTCGGGTGAATAAAATCGGGCGATTACTATAAGAGGGGTGAAAACAAACGTGCACTTGATTCTTTAATACGGTTTGACAACGAACGTAATTTGAACTCTTCCAACACAAATTCTTCACTATCGGCAAGATCCTGATGAAAATCCTGTTCTAAGCGTTGTGCAAATTTACAATCATATATAAAGGCACTTATTTCAAAATTTAAGCTAAAACTTCGGATATCAAAATTAGTCGATCCCACCACTCCGATTTCTCCATCGAGAATCAGAATTTTAGCATGGAGAATTCCCTTAGTATAACTATAGATTCTGACGCCTGATTTTAGTAATTCCTCAACATAGGAAAGAGACGCCCAGTAAGTAATCTTGTGATCAGGAACCCCCATGAGAATAATTCTGACGTCTAAACCACAGAGCGCAGCTGTTTTTAAAGCCATTATGGACCCTTCATCCGGAACAAAATATGGAGTTTCAATGTAAATCGTCTTTTCCGCACTGGTCAAAGCCACAAAGAATATTTCCAGCATTGATCCCCAATCTGAATCTGGGCCGGTGGCTGCAATTTGTGTAAGTTGGCTGCCCAAATCCTGGGGTTGGGGAAAGTATAACGAATCCGAAATGTCCTGATGAGTCACGCCATTCCAGTCATTTAAAAAGATTTTTTGTAGAAAATGAACAGAATCTCCCTCTAGTTTAAGAAACGTATCCCGCCAGAATCCAATTCTTTTACGAGACAAATATTCATCCCCGATGTTCAATCCTCCGAGAAAACCCACACGGCCATCGATCACGACAATTTTACGGTGATTGCGCAGATTAAGGCGCCTTGATAGGAAAGGAAAGTGGACAGGGTAAAACCCAGCCGCCTCAATTCCGGCTTTTCCTAACTCTTCAAAGCGTTTAGTTAGGGCGCGGCTTCCCAACCCATCTACTAAGATGCGCACCCTAACCCCATCGGATGCTTTAGCAATCAAGAGGTTCAAAATATCCCGACCGATCACATCGTTATGAAAAATGAAGAATTCAAGGTGAATGTGATCCTCGGCACCTTCTAGTGCCTCAAAAAGGGACTTGAACGTCTCATTCCCATTAGTGAGCACTTCAGAGCGATTATTAAAGGTCAACTGCGCTGATGCATCGTTAAGTAAGAGCCTGGCCAACTTCTTGTTCATAGGAATCTCGTCTGACTGTTCGACATCCTCGACTCTCGGTCTAACTTGTCGATCTTTCAGAAGTTCCTCTGTTTGCTCCTGTCTCACTTGTTTATGCCGAGAGAGTTGGTGTTTACGAGCTACTCGTCCTAGCAGCACATAAAGTAAAGCACCCAAAACTGGCAGGGCACCAAGAATCAAAAGCCAAATTATGGTTTTGGTAGGATCCCTGTTTTCTAAAAAAATAACGGATCCTAGAAAAACAAGCTGAATGAGGGTAATTATAAAGATGGTCGCAAAGAAAATATAAATGTGTTTAGCCTCCTCTAAAAAACATCCTTTACTATTCTCTGCAAGTCACTAGCAGAGCGGCACCGATAAACTCTCGAGCAATACTTTTGATACTCTTTCATCATATTATCAGGCTCATTCCACTCCCGAGAGTCTAATGGATTTAGCCAAAACACATTGCGCACTTTACTAGAAATCTGAGCTAAGTATTCTGATTGAGCGGGGCGATAGTTGTTTTTGCCATCTCCCAAAATCAAAATGGTCGCACGTGTTGACACCTCTCTAAGTTTGTCCTCAGCCAGTTTCTTCAATACCACTCCATAATCCGAAAAACCGGAACTAGCCTTTCGTCCCCAACTTTTGATCTCTTGTTTTACTTCACCCAGATCATCATCCCAAACAAAATCAGAAACATCCCAGACAGAATCGATAAAAAAGAACACACGAGTCTTTCGGAAGCGAGCTCTTAGACATGTTACCATATATATTATAAACTCAACAAACGAGGCCATAGAATTCGATACATCGCATAACATCACTAGTTCCGGCGCACGTGGTATTCTCTGTCGGTAACTTAACCGAAAAAGAGTTCCATCCCATTGAACACTTTGCTGAACTATACGAGAAAGGTCTATTGTGCCTCGGCGACTAGTTTTCCAACGTGATCCTGGCGACTGCGCCAATTTACGCGCCCATTTACGAATACTTGACTTTACAAGATCCTTTTCTTCCGCTGTTAAAGTACTTAACGGTTTAAACAGCCAATGCTGTCTTGCTACGGGTTCCCAACTGTTTTCATAGTTAACTTGCATCAGCAATACCTGTTGTCGAAGTTCTCGAATAAGTGTTGCCCGACAATTCTGATGTGCATACCAAGTTTCTTCTGAAAGTTCATTACGTTGATACGCTAAATCATTGGAATTGATCCAAATATAATAGTCCATTTCCGCCAAAATTGTTTGATAGATTTCTTCGAATTCTAATCCACTACAGGTTAGTTCCTCAAGCCGAGCAAAAGGAATTAGATTAGTTATCTGTGAAGAATCCAAACTATTGCCTTTTGCAGTAAGGCTAACTCCTCCACTTCCACGCCCTACTCCTTGTCCACCCATCCCTGAACTGTCTTGAAGTTCTTCTAAGACAGCATTTTTTGTCCCATCATCCGAATAATTCTGACCACTCAACTTTGGGTTATCGAAAAGGACTTTCCATATCATTTCGAAAATAGAATAATCATGGGGACGATGAATGAATAGAGATTTTAAAATTTGTTTTTCAGACAAATCAGGAAAACGAACCAAACAAACTTGGGCATCAAGGATGTCTTGGGATGAAACAGAGACCGAAACCAGTCTTAGAGCATGTACTAACCTAATAAAATTCCATCCATCCATAGTCTCCATCCTTTACTTTGCGAGGTTCGTGGCACGAGGTTTGAGTGTGGTAACACGCTCTGTCAGTGGGCTACTTTGAACGAGTTCACTCTTTTCGGCGATGTAGTGCCTCCTCCTCCCACTTTTTAAGACGTTCCTCTAACTTGGCAATGTCCTTAGGATATTTCAATAAAATGCTGAGTGTACCTAAAAGCTCTCCATAATTTAGCTCCTCTTTTTGAAGAGCATTCAGGGCACGTGCAAAGTCGATTGTTTCCGAGACACTCGGGAGTTTTTGTAAGGGTAGCTTCCTGACCCTAGCAACGAACTCACAAACACCCTTAGCCAATCGGTCAGAAAGCTCGGAAGCTTGCGAGCTAAGAATTGCAATTTCACGCTCTAAAGTAGGATAAGTTAAATAGATATGAATGCAACGTCGCCTTAAGGCATCACTGAAGTCTCGGGTATTGTTGCTAGTTAAGATCACAATCGGCGACGTTTTTGCTACAATGGTTCCCAATTCAGGAATAGTGACCTGTTGTTCCGCAAGTAACTCTAAGAGAAAACTCTCGAACTCCTCATCACTTTTATCCAATTCATCAATAAGCAAAAGAACCGGTTCCGGAGATAAAATGGATTCTAGGAGAGGACGGGTAAGTAGAAACTCTTCAGAGAAAAGATCCACTTTAATCTCATCCCACTCTTCAGTTTTGGCCAGTTGTAAACACAAAAGTTGTTTAGCATAGTTCCAATCATACAACGCCTTATTGAGATCAAGTCCTTCATAACACTGTAACCTGATTAGTTTTCGTTTTTCCACACGCGCAAGTGCTAAGGCCAACTGAGTTTTCCCAACCCCCGCCGGCCCTTCTATAAGACAAGGTTTTTCCAAGATCAAAGAAAGAAACAACGTAGTTGCTGATTCTTCATCGATAAGATAGCCTTCTTTTTTTAGCTCCTGAGCTAGATCCAAAGGAGATGCCTGCATAAATAACCTCCTGAAAAATAGTCTAACTCTCTACCGGATTATTTACTGACCTATCCTATCCTCAATAAGTGAACGCACCAAATTATACGAAGAAAATTGACCGAAACTAAAATAGGTAATAGTGGGCGTCAGTGGAAACAGTTTCCGGGCGATCACTTTGGTTTCATACCCTTTAGCACTCATTGTTAGGACCTGATCCTGTAATTCTTCAAGGTAAGAAAGTTTCTGCTTAACTAATCGGTATCCGTCTTCGAGCACCCCAGCATGTGCACAATAAACTATATCAAAGTTTTCCTTTAACAACGTGCGCAGGGATTCCATAAGGAGAGGTATATTTTCATGACGCCGGACAACCCGTGTCTTGTGATGGACAAAAAGGTCCCCGCTAAACAAACGCCCTTCTTCCCTGTCGAGAAATACGACGTGGTCAGGAGTATGCCCTGGAGTGTGAATGACTTCAAAGCGGGAATGGCTATTTTCAATGAAATCGGGCAAAACCTCTGCTTGGAAGCCCTCCCGATTCCCCCAAAAAGCCAAGCGATAAAGTGGTATTTCCCCCTTTTTGCGACAGACGTCTAAAGATGCAGAATGTATATAAGAGGGGAAATGAAGTTTCTTCATCAAATACGCAGTATTTCCAGTATGATCTTCATGGAAATGAGTATGCACAATCTTATCTGGTAGGTTTTGGATACAAAATTCCGAGATCTCTTTTTTCATCCGACGCGGGCCACTATCAATAAGCATGCCGTCGACTAGGTAAGTAAAGACGTTAAGAGTAGATCCCATCATTTGCACTTTGCTGTTAAATACCTTTACTTCTTGTGCTACACTCTGCCTACCATAACTTGCAGTCCGATGGATAGTCATTAATTATTGTCCCTTCAACGTTTTTTTAAGTAGTGCAGGGCTTTTGGTTCTACTATCTTCCCTAGGAGCATCTCTTTATGGCTAATGCTGATTGCAAACGTAGTTTCTAGCCTTTTAATATAGGAAACTTCTTTAGCAGTCACAATGGATATCGCTATCCCGGTTTCACCTGCTCTACCTGTTCTTCCAACTCGATGAAGATAAAGTTGAGGGTCTTCGGGTAGATCGAGATTAAAGATGTGGGTGATCCCCTTGATGTCAAGCCCTCTGGCAGCCAAGTCTGAAGCCACCAGCAAACTTATCTTCCCACTTTTGAATTCGTCCATTGCCTTCCTGCGGTTGATTTTGCTAGCCCCTCCGTAGATGCCTTCTGCTTCCAAGCCGTGGAATTTAAGATTTTCCACCATTTTCTCGATTTCTTCACTTTTGTTAATAAAGATTAACGCCCGTGGTGGGATAACCATCCGAACTAGCTTTCTTAAAACTTCAATTTTGTCTCTTTGTTCAGCTAAAAAATACATATGCGTAATGGTCGGGGCAATCATGACCTTATCCGTAACCCGAACAACCTCTGGATTTTTTAAGAGCTCAGCAGCTCGTTGCAAAGTAGCTGGAGGTAAAGTTGCAGAAAACAACAAAAGCTGTGTCCGACTTAACGTTGTCTTAATTACCGCCTTAACAGTCGGGGAATTATTTTCATCAAGTAAACGATCTGCTTCATCAAGAACCATAGTCTTGATTGTTTGTGAAGATATTTTCTTCTTTTGGATGAGTTCTAGGATTCGACCACTGGAACCCACAATAATATGTTGTTTTTCTTTTAGTTTTTCTATTTGCCGCGTGATATTTACGTTCCCAATGATTGCTGCAGACGTGACTGCAAGACCAGAATTATTAGCCAAAATTTCAATTTCTCGTTGAATCTGGATAGCCAGTTCATGCGTCGGAGTGAGAATCATAGCTTGCGTTTCTCTCTTAAGCGTATCAATCTTCTGAAAGATCGGAAGTAGATAAGCCAATGTTTTACCTGTCCCTGTTTCCGATTGCCCAACGACATCTCTAGTTTCCAATATAAAAGGGATCGTTTGTACTTGAATCGCCGTAGGCTCCACGATGCCTTCCTTTTTTAAGGCTCCTACTAAAGATTCATTAAGTCCGAACTGGTCAAAAGATGTATGCATTAATAATCTCCATCCTATCTAGAAAAATAATATAAACATTGAACAATTGTTTGGGTGTGCATTATCATTATAACCCAATTATTAATTTTATCATGTCTGCTCAAACTCAAATTTCAATTTAGCTTCAACCGAATCTTCCCAGATCAGATAGGCTGAGAATGATTTGCCCGATTTTGATTTAAAGCCTTTTATTAGTGGGGTTTTCCCTTTCTTCAGAAGGCCCTTTATCTGGTTTGGTGTAAGTACCTTTCCACAGATTGGAGTTTTCCATAGTACAAAGTGGCATCCTTCTCGCCAATTAGCGCACCCAAACCCCTTCTGCCCTTCGATCACCTCCCCACCGCACTTAGGACAAGTGCCCAAAGCTTCAGCCTGGCTTTTGTTTATTTCTGCCTTTGGCTTTACAAGCCCCTCTGAGGCAGTTTCCTGTGGTTTGTCACTCGCCTTTCTTGCCCTTTCGACCGGTTTCTTACTGTTAGTTAGCTTCTTGCAGGCCACTTTCGCCCCAGCCCCTCTAGCTCTTGCACCCACTGCATGTGCTGTCGGTGCAAGAGCTAGAGGGGTTTTACCGTGTTTACGTTCGAAGGATCGCAGTTCTTCGATTATAAGACCAATGGCCTCCTCCACGTCCGCCATATATTGTTCGATCGTCAATTCTCCTTTTTCAACTTTAGAAAGATTAAATTCCATTTGCCCGGTCATTTCTGCACTAACCAAGAGTTGGGCATGAGGAAGCTGTTCCTTTATTAGACGAATGAGTTCGGACCCTTTCTTTGTAGGTTTCAGGGTCCTTTGATCTTGAAAGATGTACCCTCTGTCTATAAGACTTTCCATAATGGCAGGTCGGGTCGCCACTGTGCCCAAACCTTTCCCTTTTAATTGTTGGCGTAGCACCTCATCATCAATCTGTTTGCCTGCGCTTTCCATGGCTTTCAGAAGGTCTCCCTGGGTAAAACGTTTGGGTGGTTTGGTGGTCTTTTCTTCGCTAAAAACACGTTTTGTCCGCACGTCCTCTCCCTTACTCAAGGGTGGAAGGGATGCGTTCTCATCATCTGCCTGCTCACGTTCGTCCTTCTTCTTGGTTTTACGGACAACCCCCTCATCTAATTCATCAGGACCGTAAACTTTCTTCCATCCAGGGCTCAGCAGGACTTTACCTTTCGTGCGAAAGGGCTCACCTTCGACCTCGGTTACCACGTCGGTCTGGTGATAACGGGCAGGGGGAAACCAGACGGCTAGGAAACGGCGAACGATCAAATTATATAGTTTCTGTTCCTCGCCAGTTAGTCTCTCGATGGTAACTTTCTCGGTGGTCGGAATGATAGCATGATGTGCTGTGATCGTATTGATCACGCGTTTACTATTAGGCACACCCAAAAGACCCGCTTCATCTACTAGATTCGTGTATGGTTCTTGACGAATTGCACTCAGATGCTCAGGTAACTTCGGTACAAGATCCTCTGATAAGTAAGCGCAGTCGGTTCGAGGATAGGTAATCGCCTTTTTCTCATAGAGTGACTGGGCCAACTGGAGCACTTTTTCCGCGCTGTACCCATATTTTTTGGAGGCAGTTATCGTCAGAGAGGTCAGATCAAAAAGAAGCGGGGCTGGTTCCTGCACATCCTTTTGCTCTATTTTTGTAATTTTTCCTGGTTTAACATGCGTTTTACTCACAATATCTTCGGCTACTTGTCTACTCGTAATCCGTTTTGATTCTTCACTGGGATCAAACCACTTACCTGGATACTCTCCCTGGGTTGTCACAAACTCAGCTCGGACTTCGAAATAAGGCTGGGCAACAAAGAGTTCAATTTCCCATTCTCTCTCTACAATCAAAGCTAGGGTCGGGGTCTGCACCCTCCCGATGGAAATGACATTGGGCTTTTTTCGTACAGCGTCAAAGCTGCCAAATAAGGCGGTAAACCCTTCCGTCAGATTCATGCCAAAATCCCAGTCTGCAAACGCTCGGCCGTGCCCAGCAGCAGCCAGTCCAGCAACTGATTCAGCGGACCTGAGGCGTTTCAAGCCATCCCGTATCGCCGCGGTTGTCAGTGAAGAAATCCATAACCTTGACAAGGGCTTATTACACTTGGAAGCATCCCACACTTCCTGAAAAAGCAACTGTCCTTCCCGATCAGCGTCCGTTCCACATATAACCTCTTCGATATCCATTGACTTTAACCACCGTTGGATCACTTGATATTGTTTGATCGCCCCAGATTTGACAACGCGGCGAAATGCGTTTAAGCGGGGTAAAACTGGCAAACGGTTTAAACTCCAACGTTTCCCCACCGAATCAAGATCCATATACGCTTCTGGGCGCTCCAGCTCTAAAAGGTGGCCATAGCACCACGTGATTACATATAGCTCATTTTCTAGATAACCGTCCCCTTTACCTCGAACTCCTAAGGTCGCGGCATATTCACGAGCTTGAGACGGTTTTTCGGCCACGATTAGGGTCTTTCCCATGCCTTGGCCTCCCTTTTTCTTCATTTCACAGTCGACTATTAGTACTATACTACGATAATTCAATAGGAGTTTGCATATATATAAATACTCATAAAATTAAACAAGGGGGGTATTTCGTATGTTATCTAATCACGAGTTCATTCGGCAATCCCTTGAACTTAACCTTTTCTTTATGCGTATCATGAAAGAACATGCTTTTTTCATTGAAGCCGGCTTTAGTCTCAAGGACCAATCCCTTGCCCAACAAGCCGATACCCTTAAGTGCGAATTTACTTCGTTACTCGCAGAGGCAATAATGCTTTCCGATGGGGTTATTAGTCCTGAAGTTCTCTCTTCAGGGGAATTAGTGACTAAGTTCACCTGTGATGCTGAGCGAGCTACAGAATTCTATTCCGGCATCCAGCTTGATACGCAACTGACCCACATGGAGCTCTCAGTAGATAATAACCTAAACCTAGCAATAAGTTCACTGTTAATTGATCAGGTTTCTGCCCTTAACCAAAAGGCGATTACGGCTACGACTGCCTTGGTCGACTACAAGTCCAAGCTTCTTCAAGACATATTAAGTTGTAAAATCTTTACGTTTAATTACCCCTTGTTGATCGACCACATCCTGCAGGAAGCGCGTTTCTACTTAAAGATACTTTATCAGTTACAGAACCGCCAAGTAGTTAACATTCTAGAGGATATCATCGATCAAGAAAAATTTTGGAATCCAATCATGGCAGAGCACGCTAAATTTATTCGAGGTTTTTTAGACCCCACTGAAGTTGCACTCTTTGACACTGCTAACCGTTATGGTAAAGTGTTCGATGCGCTCACTAAACAGGCCATGACAATGACAGATCAGACGACTATATTACCACAACTCAGCAGTAAAACCTACAAAGCCACAGTTAGGTTAAGAGATTTTAAAATAGCGGCTACAGAAGGCTTACTCCAATGTAAAATTAAAGCGCTGGCAGTGCCTTTGTTAGCGGATCACGTACTCCGGGAAGCAAACCATTATCTGCGACTACTTAACACTTTTAACGGACGGCTACAATAACCCTCAGTATCATTATATCTTAACAAACCGACATTTTATAGGTAACAGTTAGATCATCGTATCTATCAATAGCTATAACACCGAACTCACTAGTTTGCCTTCCAAACAAACTTTGAGTGAAAACTGTTTAATGCCAAGTTTTCTAAAGTTCACTTCGAGCAAATCATTTTCCACATCTGCGACTGTAATCCGACCGATTCCAAACGCTTTGTGCCTAATATCCGCTCCTTTTTCCACTTTAAATGTAGTTAAACTTACAGCCTTTTCCCTGTCTTGAGAATGCCCTGGACAAAGAATCTCTCGAACCTCTCCTACGAATTGGGATTCTATCACGTCTTGGTCATTGAGATTTTCGATCGTCAGGAGCTCAAGTTCCTTTTTCGCTCGTGTCATCCCGACGTAAAATAGGCGCCGTTCTTCTTCTAGCCTATCCGTGTCTTTCTTTTCCGCGGCCTTGATACTTTCGAGATTGGGAAGGATTCCATCTACCAAATCCAACATGTAGACATAATCAAATTCAAGACCTTTGGCAGAATGAAGGGTGGAAAGCGTCACAGCATTATTGTCATTATCCACGGCCGATTCGCGCATTAATTGTTCAAGATGTTTTAATCGATCGGCAAAGTCCTTGAGTGACTTCATACCCTGAGCAACATGTTCGAGAGTGGCTAATATCCCGCGGAAGGACTCCATGGAAAGCCCCAAACGCTCACTTAACTCTTCAAGTTTTTTCTCATAATGCAGTTCTTTACGAATATAACGGAGCGCATCAAGGGGGTTCATCCCATTGAGCTTCTTAAACTGTCTTTTAAATTCCTGAAAACTTTTCTTGCGAAAAGCGGGCAAGTTCGGAAGGTCTGCCAAATGATCAAAGACAGATTTTGTCTGGTCTTGAGTTTTCAAATATTCTACTTGCTGCTTAGAAATATAGGAATTGAATTTGTTGTATATTGTTTCGAGAATCCCTACATTCTTGTCACTATAGGAAAAGCGCATAAAGTTAAGGATATCCTTAATTACCCAGTGATTGAAAAATTTGTAGCCAGAATCTCGAACATAAAATGGGAGGTTCGCACCCTCTAGATGATCAATAAGGTTAATGGCTGAAATGTTATTTCGGTAGAGTAACGCCGTCTGCCCTAAAGATTCTTTTTTCTTTAATTGCTCAATAACATAGCTGAGTTGTTGATAGCCATATTCGAAGGACTTGATAAGCACTGATTTATCGGAGGTATTTGCAGTAAACATAGTCTTCTTATAACGTTGCTTATTACCACTGATGAATACGTTTGCTGTCTTAACAATCTCTGGGGTAGAACGATAATTCTGTTCCATGATTAAAATACGGGCGCCAGGATGTACCGTTTTAAAGTTTAGTAGATACTTTGGATTAGCGGAACGAAAACCAAAGATTGACTGGTCATCATCCCCAACAACAAAAAGGTTATCACTAAGTTTGGTAAGCTTTTCGATAATCTTATTCTGTATGATCGACGTATCTTGACTCTCATCCGTCAATACGAAAGGAAACTGCTTTTGATACCTTAACAGAATTCCGGAGTTTTCTTCAAGCATTTGATTGGATAGGGTAAGCATATCGTCAAAATCAATCAGTTTATTACCCGGATGGGCATTTTCTTTGTAGTGTTCATAAGCCTCATAAATCAATCTAAGATCTTTGACCTTGGTATCCATGTTATGCACATCTAAAATTGAAAGCATACTATTTTTTATAAAACAGATAGCGTTTGCTAGCTCTTCCATTTTATCTTCGGTTAAGATTGTCTGATTTATTTCTTCATAGATCCGTTTGAGGACAGCGTTTTTGCTAAATACCCCCTGCTCATTTTCAATCAGGGTGAAAGCGATACGTTTCTCCTGAAAATAAGTTCTCACTATATAGTAGCAAAAACTATGAATCGTAGAAAATCGGACTCGCGTCTTGAATAACTGTCCGTATAATTGTTGAAAACGCACGTCCATTTCTTTAGCCGCAGCTTTACTAAACGTTAAGGCAAGAATATTCTCCGGGTTAACGCCCTGACGAATAATTAAATAAAGAATTCGAGCATTCAATACTGTGGTCTTTCCGGCCCCAGGGGTAGCTAGAAGCAGCAACGGACCCATGGGATGGCTAATCGCCTCTTTTTGTATTTCATTCATTACCACCCCGGTTTCTCTTGAGAGGCGTTCAAAAAACCCTTGATCTTCCAAAACACAAACTCCCTCTTACCTAATCTTTCTCATATGTATAATAAATTTTACAATATTTTCTATAATATCTCATCAATTATCGCTAAAAATTTCCGCCATCATCATACTTATGTTTTTACTTTCTAGTCGGTATAAGTCGGTATAAAAAACACCGTTGAAAAACGGTGTTTTTTATTTAAGTGATCCGAGGGCATATCAATTAGGCTTCTTCAGAACTCCACGATGCGAGATACCCCACTTGCTCCTCGGTTAATTTATCAATTGATAAACCAAGCGATTGAAGTTTAAGCATTGCGACCTTCTCATCAATCTCAGTATTAACTTGATAAACCACAGGAGACAGTTTTTCATAATTCAAGGCAACGTATTGTAGAGACAATGCCTGTAAAGCAAACGTCATGTCCATCACTTCTGCAGGATGACCATCACCAGCAGCTAAGTTGACTAACCGTCCCTCAGCCAGAAGGTATAATAATTGCCCTCCAGGGAGGGCGTACTCTACTATGTTAGTACGAGCAATTCTTTCCGAGATTGCAATTTCTTTCAATTGGGCTACATTGACCTCCACATCAAAGTGTCCAGCATTACACATAATAGCACCAGATTTCATTAAGGCAAAGTGCTTCTTATTGATAATATCTGTGTTGCCCGTTACCGTTATGAAGAAATCTCCGGACTTAGCGGCCTCAATCATGGGCATCACTTCAAATCCATCCATCAAAGCCTCGTTTGCTTTAATGGGGTTAACTTCACAAACGATCACTCGCGCCCCTAATCCCTTGGCACGCAAAGCAACGCCTTTACCACACCAGCCATACCCAGCGACAACTGCCGTTTTACCGGCCACTACCAAATTAGTCGTCCGCATAATCCCATCCCAAACGGATTGTCCGGTACCATACCTATTATCAAACAAGTACTTGCATTGGGCATCATTGACCGCAATCATCGGAAACTTTAGAACGCCATCTCGTGCCATAGAATGTAAGCGAAGAACACCCGTTGTTGTCTCTTCCGCTCCTCCCTTAACTTTCTGAAGAAGCTCAGGACGAGTCGTATGTATCGTTGAAACGAGATCTCCACCGTCATCAATGATAAAATCTGGTTCTGTGTCTATGGCTAATTGCAGATGATGATTGAATTCTTCATCTGTTGCATTGTACCAAGCATGTGCTGCGATTCCTTGTTGGACAAGTGCAGCTACCACATCATCCTGGGTAGAAAGGGGATTGCTAGCAACTACTGTCACCTCTGCTCCTCCAGCTCTAACCACCTGGGCAAGATAAGCTGTTTTGGCTTCCAAATGCAAACAAATAACTATTTTCTTACCTGCAAAGGGCAGTTGTTCCTCGAATTCTTTACGCACCATATTTAGAACTTGCATTCGTGGTGCCACCCAATCAATTTTACGTTGCCCAAGAGGAGCTAACGCTATGTCTCGTATTGTTGATTTCATATAGACACTTCTTTCTTTGAAGCCTATCAAGCTCTACTCTTTTTTATTTATACCTTGACTTATATCTTGGCCATATCCCTGAAGATAGAAATTACGCATTCCATCAATCTCTCCCTGCGATAATTCTACTACCCCACCCATGAGTTGCGCGAGAAGCGCAATTTGTGCTGACTTCTCAACGACTTGGCAAACTCTAAAGGCCTCGTCCAGATCACGACCAGCACCCAGCATTCCGTGGTTGGCAAGCAAAACCGCATTACGACCGGCCATTGCTTTTAGCGTATTAATGCCGAGTTGCTCTGTCCCAGGCAGTGCGTATTCGTTAACCCGCACATTTCCACCTACAATTTGCACCAAATCCTCGACGGCTCCCGGAATTTCTCTCCGCGCCACCGCCATTGCGGTAGCATAAGCACTATGGGTATGAACGATTGCCTGTACATCCTCGCGGGCATTATAAATCGCCAGATGCAGAGGCACTTCAATGGAAGGTTTACGTGTTCCACTGATGGTATTTCCTCTTAGATCCAAAACTACGATATCGTCAGGCTCCAACGTATCGTAGCTCATTCCTGTCGGAGTGATGGCAATATAATCTTCTCCAGGAACCCGACAGCTGATATTTCCCCACGTTCCTACTGTGAGGCTTGTGGATAGCATTTCGATTCCCTTTTCGACCACTTGTTGGCGAGTTTTCAGTAGTTGATCCATTATATTTACCTTTCTCTAAAGAACGTTTTAGATTACTGGACAATCCAAGTTGAACTTGACAGAAAATAATCATTAGAGGAGGAATGTACTCACAAAGAGGATAGAAACCCATCCTGTTTATGAGTACCTAATCTACTTTTACTCTCACCCTAAGGCACGCTCCAAAATTTCATTAAGTCTCTTGACCATACCCCTAGGATCAACAATAAGTCCAGCAGCAATTTGGGCGTTCTCAAAAATTTGTAATGCTGCAATTTTAGCAAAGGTGTCCTCATTTTTTCGAGCTTCGTCCAAACGTTTAATCATTTGATGAGAGGCGTTAATTTCTAAAACACTTGGACCTGAGTTATCCATATCTTTATTCATTAGTTGCATCATGCGCTGCATACTATTTGTCCCATACGGGCTGAGAACAACTGCGGGACTGTCTACCAAGCGCTTAGATTCTCGTACTTCTGTCACTTTACTACCTAGGACTTCTTTTAGCCAGTCCGTCAAAACCTGAACTTCATCTTCGGACAAGGCAAGCTCACTTCTATCTTTTTGTTCATTTCCTAAATCCAAATCAGATTGATCAGCAGAAATAAGTTTCTTACCTTCATATTCTCCGATCGCACCGAAAATGTAGTCGTCAATTGCTGCATAGGTATAGATCACTTCATACCCTTTGTCCCGGAATACTTCTAGATACGGACCAGACTCTATCCCCTCTCGCGTTGGACCGTTAACATAATAGATTGCTGTTTGGTCTTCTTTCATACGACCTACGTAATCAGCTAAAGAAACCAATTCTCCTGACAGGGTATTAGACGATTCGAACTGTAACAGTTTGACGAGTTCTTTACGATGTGAGAAGTCATTTGCTGCCCCCTCTTTAATAAAAAAGTTAAACTTTTCCCAGAACTCTTTATACTTCTCCGGTTCTGAAGTTGCTTGACCATCTAGAAATTTCAGAAAACGGCTTGTAACTACTTTGTTAAGTCTTCCGATCAAAGCACTGTCTTGCATGGTCTCCCTAGAAATATTAAGGGGGAGCTCCTCACTATCCAAAACTCCTCTTAAAAAACGAAGCCACTCTGGCAAGACAAGCGGTGATTTTTCTTGAATCAATACCTTTTTGCAATATAGATTGACTCCTGGCTCCGTTCGTCCAAAGCCGAATTGCTCGAGGTTTTCCTTAGGAACAAATAATAAGGTGTTAATGTTTATTGGAGCATCTGATGAGAAATGTAGGCGGAAGAGTGGTTCGTCATTAGCATTCGCAATGAACTTATAAAATTCGTTATACTCTTCATCTGAGATCTCATTTTTATTTTTAATCCAAAGAGCATCAACTGTGTTTACTTTCTGCCCATTGACGATTATAGGGTAGGGTACAAAACTTGAATATTGTTTAATGATTCGTTGGACAGTTTCTTCCTTGGCAAAATCGTAAGCATCCTCTTTTAAATGAAGCACCATCTTAGTACCCCTACTTAGATCTTCTCCTTCAGTAATCGTATAACTTCCAACGCCATCTGATTCCCAGACGAAGCATTCACCCTCCATTTGATAAGTGCGGGTATATAAAGTTACTTTATCCGCGACCATAAAAGCTGAGTAAAACCCAACTCCAAATTGTCCGATCAGATTAAGATCCTTTTGATCCCCTTTAGCACTCAAGTGTTTGATAAATTCTTTGGAACCCGAATGAGCAATAGTCCCTATATTATTAACTAGCTCTTCTTTAGTCATTCCTATTCCGGTATCCGTAATGGTCAAAGTATGGGCTGTATCGTCCATATCGATATTGATTTCTAAAGGCAAATCCTTGTCTTTAACCTCTGGACCTGTAAGTTGTGTGTAACGAATTTTCTCCATAGCATCTGCAGCATTGGAAATAAGCTCCCTCAAAAAAATCTCTCGATCAGTATAGAGTGAGTGGATGACAATATCCAGCAGTTGACGAATCTCTGTTTGAAATTCCTTTGTTTCTACTATTGTACTCATTAGTAACCTCCATCGTTTAATCTTAATATAAGTTTTGAATATAGATTAAGTAGATCCATTCAATCCTTAGTTTAATCAAATTTTACCAAAAGTGCAACTAAGGCGACCGCCCTCACTCAATACAAAAGTTACAGCCATAGGCCTATAACCTGTCGAGTATATCTTGAAGACAGTTTTCAAACTTTCGATCATCTTCAATTATTCTTTTTTTCGGTCCTTTTGTTCTGCCACCACCTCGTCTGAACTTAGCCTTGACCTCCCGCTCCTCAAGTAAGAATTCAATATTATCAGTGCTGAACTCTCGTCCATCCGGATTTAAACACCGAACCCCTTTCCCCAACAACATGGCCGCTAGTCCCCAATCTTGTGTCACTGCCACATCTCCCCTAAGAGCCAGATTCATTACCCTAATATCCGCCTCTTGTGATGCGGTTCCTACCACCATGTGATGGTCAGACTCAATATTATGGTTAAAACTAGCTACCGTCCATACCTCTATAGCATATTTAAGTGCCACTCTAATGCATATCTGCAAAACAGCCTTCGGGCAAGCGTCAGCGTCCACAATTATTTTCAATTTAAATACCTCTTTTCCCTCACTCCCCGGCCTGTACTTCCGCCAAGCCACCATCCCTCTGTATCACTTTATTTTCCTTTAGCAGTTTTCCTAGTGCTCTTTTAAAGGCAGCTTTACTCATTTGTAAGCGACTTTGAATTTCAAGGGGGCTACTTTTATCATGAAGCGCCAGAAATCCTTCGTGATTCTTTATTCCTTGGAGGATTTTCAACGTGTCCTTATCCATTTGGATATAGGAAAGATCCCTTGTCGATAAGTCGAGCTTGCCGTCTTCTCTAACCCTGATAATCCGTGCCTCAACTTGATCACCCTCTCGCAACTCACTAAAATACTCATTGACAGGAATGAGTCCCATATACTTATTATCCACCGCTACAAAAGCTCCCATATCAGGATTCACAGTATATATCGTTCCTACCACTCTGTCGTTCTTTTGATAGGGAGATTCTGCAGATAGATACTCATAAATTTCTGTCGTGGCGCTCAGTCTCTGACTCTTATCCAAGTAGACTTTTACTAAATACCCTTGACCCACCTGAATTGGAAATTTTTGTTCATGAAATGGCAAAAACAAACCTCTTTCTAATCCTATATCTAAAAAGGCACCAATTGCTGTCTTCGCAGAGACTTTTAGATAGGCTAATTCTCCTAATTGAGCTAATGGTTTTTTTAGGGTGGCGATAAGCCGTTCCTGGGAATCCCGATAAATGAATACCTCTAATTCGTCTCCCTCTTTCGAATCCTCCGGTAGCTGTTTGATAGGCAGAAGGATATTATCATGCCTAACACCTGTACAAGCATCTAAATAGGCTCCAAATGAGGTAAAATTAGTAATTTTTAGGATTTGAAATTTCCCGATTTCTACCATGTAAAATCTCCTTTCTCAATTTTCTATAGTTGTAGGCTTACCCAAGAATATTAAATCCATGCTTGTTTTGTTATATAAGTGAGTTAGCCTATGGCAAACTATCAAACATCGATTATGAGTTAGATAAAACAAAACCGCCCTATTTTGTAATGGCGGTTTGTTTTAACCCTTTAGAGAATTGCTTATTAAGGCCTACCTAATTAATAGAACATAGTATACAACGTATAACCAACTTAATATTCCGTGTATTAGAGCCCATATTATGGAGTGATTTACTGACCATGATATGACTAATGCAATGATATTACCAATACCAATACCTGCGCCAATACTAGATCTTCTGCTCATACAAATTACTCCCTTTTTCTCCCTAATTACATTGAACTAATACTTATAAATAGGATGTTAGAGGATTAGTTCCTCTAACATCCTATTATATTTCATTATACACTATTATGGTCTAATTTCCTATAATTTTGCTGTTATGCTATTTTCGGAGCCAACGATCCAGAGCAAATTTGTTAGTTTCACGGTTTAAATCGGTCAAGCTTGTTGTCAAAGGAATGTCCTTCGGACAGGCACGAACACAGTTTTGGGAATTACCGCAATCAGCGATCCCGCCCACATCAAGCAAAGGTGCTAACCGTTCGTGTTTGTTCATTTTGCCGGTTGGGTGGGCATTAAAAAGGCGGACCTGAGATATGGCAGCGGGCCCGATAAATTTGGAGCGTGAATTCACTTGCGGGCAAGCTTCCATACAGCATCCGCAGGTCATACACTTCGACAATTCGTAGGCCCACTGTCGCTTCACTTCAGCCATACGCGGCCCGGATCCCAAATTATAAGTACCATCAATGGGAATCCAAGCATGGATTGTCTTCAAGTTATCAAACATGATTTGCCTATCCACCATGAGATCCCGTACCAACGGGAATTTCGTTAGTGGTTCCAGAACAATCGGTTGAGCCAGGTGGTCTATTAGGGCAGAGCACGCTTGTTTCCCTTGGCCATTAATATTCATGGTACAAGCCCCGCATACTTCCTCTAGACAGTTACACTCCCAAACTACTGGGGTAGTTTTCTGCCCTGTGGCAGTTACTGGGTTTTTCTGAATCTCCATTAAACAAGAAATAACATTCAATTTTTCACGATAAGGGATATCAAACTCTTCCCAACGACTTGGCTTATCGGGGCCGTCTTGACGACGTATTTTAAAGCGTATCGTTATTTGTGTACCCATTCTATAATACACCTCCTTTTCTATATTAATAGTGGCGTGGACGTGGTGGAATCAAGGATACGTCAACGTCTTCATAACTTAGCTCTGGGCCATTGAGCGTCCAATTAGCAATGGTTGTTTTTAAGAAGTTCTCATCATCACGTTCAGGATACTCCGGTTTATAATGGCCACCCCTGCTCTCGTTGCGGCGTAAGGCACCCAATGTAATAACTCTTGCCAGTTCCAACATGTTCCACAGCTGACGGATGAACGTTCCTTCTTGAGTTCCCCATTCAACGGAATCGCTTCTGCCAATATTTCGCCAGCGTTCCATAAGTTCCTGAAGGACAACGTCGGTTTCTGCCAGTTTAGCGTTGTAGCGTACGACAGTCACATTCAAAGTCATAATATCGCCGAGTTCTTTGTGTAAAAGGTAGGGGTTTTCGGTTCCTTTCATAGACATAATCTTTGTCCATTTTTCGTCTTGAAGTTTCTTCGCTTCTATAAACACTGGTTCATCGCCTCTTGGGGTTTGAAGCTTATTATTCTTAATGTATTCCAGCACTTTGGGCCCAGTTACCATTCCGCCATAGATTGCCGAAAGTAACGAGTTCGCACCAAGACGGTTGGCCCCATGGTATTGGTATTCACATTCCCCAGCCGCAAAAAGTCCTGGAATATTCGTCATTTGATCGTAATCGACCCAGAGCCCACCCATGGAATAATGAACTGCGGGGAAAATCCGCATGGGAACTTTTTTCGGATCATCACCTACAAATTTTTCGTAAATTTCCAGAATTCCACCAAGCTTACGTTGCAAGACCTCTGGATCTATATGTGACAAATCGAGGTAAACCATGTTCTCTCCATTAAGCCCAAGACCTTGGTCAAAGACCACTTCGTAAATGGCACGTGTCGCTATATCGCGAGGAACTAAGTTTCCGTAGTCCGGGAACATTTCCTCAAGGAAATACCAAGGTTCCCCATCTTTATAGGTCCAGACTCGACCACCTTCACCGCGTGCTGATTCAGACATCAGCCTAAGTTTATCTTCACCCGGAATAGCGGTTGGATGAATCTGGATAAACTCTCCATTAGCATATTTTACGCCTTGTTGATATAAGGCTGATACAGCGCTTCCCGTACAAATCGTCGAGTTTGTGCTTTTACCAAAGACCGCGCCAGGCCCACCTGTGGCAATAATTACAGCATCCGCTGCAAACGACTTAATACTCATATTCCGAAGGTCCTGGGCGACAATTCCTTTACACGCTCCTTCATCGAGTACAGTCGAGAGCAATTCCCACTGTTCGTATTTTTGGACCTTGCCTTCAACTTCATAACGCCGGACTTGCTCATCGAGTGCGTAGAGCAGTTGTTGGCCAGTTGTAGCCCCTGCAAAGGCTGTTCTGTTGAATTTGGTCCCTCCAAAACGACGGAAATCAAGTAATCCCTCAGGCGTACGGCTGAACATGACGCCCATCCTATCCATCAGGTGAATAATCCCGGGTGCCTCATCACACATGGCTTTCACGGGCGGTTGGTTAGCTAGAAAATCTCCACCGTATACAGTATCATCAAAATGAAGCCACGTAGAGTCCCCTTCTCCTTTGGTATTAACTGCTCCGTTAATGCCACCCTGAGCGCATACCGAGTGTGAACGTTTAACTGGTACTAAAGAAAATAAGTCGACGTGCGTACCGGCTTCGGCCATCTTGATCGTTGCCATCAGCCCAGCAAGGCCGCCTCCCACTACGATGACTTTACTCATCCCCATGACCCTCCTATAATCTTTGTTCTTTTATACCATTTACGATATTAGTTATATTTTAAAACGTATTTCCTTATGTGATTATATCTAATTTAGAAAAGCGGAAATATCAGCTAAGCCAATCACCGATAAGAATATGAATACTATAGACAAAGTATACAACCATATTTTTTGGGAATGAGGTCCAACTGTAATACCCCACGTTATGGCAAAGGCCCATAAGCCATTGACGAAATGGAAAATTGCAAACAACACGCCCAAAGTATAGAAGATCAATCCCAGTGGATGGCTTAGCAATTGTGAGAGCGCTGCGAAATTAGCCTCGCCAAAGCGCAGAATATAAACGTGACTAATAATAAAGACCACGGTATACAACCCAGAAATTCGTTGGATAATATAGAACCAATTCCGGGCGTACTTATACCTCAGAACATTACTTTGTCCGGTATAAACTACCCATGTTCCATATATGGCGTGAATGGCAATGGGGAAAAATATGATAACAAGTTCAATGATAAAAATTCCCGGGAAACTTTGCATGGTACCAATAACTTTGTCATACTGATCTGCCCCCCCAAGTGCAGATAAATTAAGAATCATGTGAAAAGTCAAAAATACGCCAATGGGCACTAGTCCGAGTAAAGAATGGACTCTACGAATCAAAAAATGATAAGGATTTTGTGTCATACTCATAAATTTCAGGTCCTCTCCTTTCAACTATTCTTGAAAACATGGAAGTTTTTATTTCCTTGCTAATCAAGTTTTAGAATTTAAAATATATAATATGCAAGCTGTATGCCAAATAAAATTAAATAGACTGTATTTTCAGATATCACATGAATTAGTTAATAAAACCATATAATCAGTGAGTTTCAGCATATAAAAAATATAATATATTGCTGTAAATTATCTGTGTTCCCATTTTTGTAAGTTGATATATTATACTTTTTAGAAATTAGTGGTTAAATTATTCTAATTAATAGAATGCATGCCAACCCATCTTTCAAACCTAAGACATTGTTCTTAGTTTATTATAAAGCGTGGCTAGGGAAATCTTTAAGGCCTTTGCTGCTTGTTTCTTTCCGTCAACTGAGCCACCGTAATGCTTTAAAGCAAAACGAATCATTTGCTTTTCCATTTGTTCAATTGACATAATTTCTTCGATCACCTGTTCATGTTGAATTGTTGTCTGTGAATCTACGAGATTGAGCATAAATTTATGATTAATTATTTCGCCTTCCACTGTGACCATGGCACGCTCTAAGACATTTTGAAGTTCCCGGATATTACCCGGCCAGTCATAATGCATTAAAAGATCTTCTGCTTGGCTTGTTAAACCCATCACGTGTTTACCAAATTTACGGTTAAATTTTACAATGAGGGAATGAACATGCGCAGGAATATCCTCCTTGTGTTTACGGAGTGGTGGTAACCGCAATTCAAGGACATTGAGCCGGTAATAAAGGTCTTCACGAAAATCACCTTTTTTAGCCATCTCAAGTATATTACGGTTAGTTGCTGCAATTACGCGGACATCTACTTTAATGGTCTGAGTTCCACCAACACGTTCAAATTCCATTTCCTGTAAAACTCGCAGAAGTTTAGCCTGCAAATAAGGGTTCATATCCCCAATTTCATCTAAAAAAATCGTACCGCCATTTGCCAACTCCATTTTTCCGAGCTTTGTTTTCAGTGCTCCCGTAAAAGCGCCCTTCTCATGTCCAAAAAATTCACTTTCGAGCAACGTCTCCGGAATCGCTGCACAATTCACCTTAATAAAAGGTTTGTCCAAACGTAAACTGGCGCCATGAATAGCATGAGCAAATAATTCCTTTCCGGTACCTGATTCTCCGGTAATGAGAATGGTCGAGTTATTCTTGGCCGCTTTGCGGGCCAATTCCAAAGCACTTTCGAATTCAGGATGACTTCCAATCAGGTCATCAAACGTATATGAACTAGTGGAGATTTGATTAATACGGCTTTGCAAATCATTAATAACTTGATTAGATGCTTTCAACTGTTCCATCAATTTATAAATATCCGTTAGTGGCTGAAATACCACGACTGCGCCTTCCATTTTTCCGTCAACGACAATAGGGGATGCATTTGAAATTACATCCACATTTGTGCCTCCAACCATAGCCCTGTGAGCGAACACAGGTTCATGTGTTCGGAGAGACCTCGCTAACGCACCATTCGGAGAAACGTTAAAGATATTGAGTCCAATCCGTTGACTTGCTGGTATTGAAGTAACTCGACTAAAAGACGGATTAACATATTTAATCATTCCATCAATCCCTGCTACTTCAATTGCTTCCTGAACAGAATTCAAGACGGTATCAAGTTCTCCTTTCAAGCGTTTTATATCCACCAACTTTTCCTTTTCTTCAATTATATACATCATAAGATTCGCGCCCTGTGCTTCAACCATTGCGCTGGACTTTGCTTTGTTTCTTTCTAATTGTTCTTGTACAGCGGGATTACCTGTTGCCTCAATAATCACATCGAGGTTTGGAGTCTTCAGAAAATCCTCCAAGGTCACGCTGGTTGTCACACCATCCAACCTTGCCATCTCCATCCCAGAATTCGTTTCTAAAATATCACAAACCATACTTATCTCAATATGTTCAATACTTCTTAGCGTTTTATATACTGTCGAGCCCCCTTGGCCCATGCCCACAATACCCACTCGTACCTTCCGATCCACTATCTTACCTCCTACTTTAGGTTCCTTCAACCAACCAACCTAAATATATCTAATTATTAGAATATCCCCCATTAAGAGGCGAATTTTCTATCTATAAATGTAATAATTAGAAATTTACTTCATATAAAAAACCCCGTCTGTCGTATCGGTGTTTATCCAAAGATTCACGACAGGAATTCGAGGTTCGTGGTTTATCTTCAACTTCAGGGGGGGTAAACTTCCCCCGCCAAACTTATTGCTTAACGTTCTAACAGCAGAAAAGGCTCCTATTGTCTAACCTTGTATTTGTTAATTGGTCTGCCAACAGAACCATACCGAGTCTCTAAGTATGTTTTCCCATTAATCTCTAAATATTCAAGGTATCGTCGAGCAGTTACCCTGGCTAGACCTACCCCTTCGGCCACTTCCTCCGCTGAAAGGTATTTAGTATTTTCCTTGAGATAATTGAAGACTTTTTGTAATGTAATCTCACGTAGTCCCTTTGGTAATCCTTCTCTGTTACGATTATACTCGACTTCGCCCATTGATTGAATCTTAATCAAGCGGTCTAAATCTTCCTGGTTCATCTCTCCTCGATCACGTAACTGTTCAGAGTAAGATTGGTAATTATTCAGTGCCGCCTGGATCCTCTCAAATTTAAAAGGTTTAATAATATAATCAACAACCCCGTACCGCAAAAAATCTTGCACCGTAGAAACATCTTCTTCAACCAGCACCATTTCAATATGATTCATTTTCTCACCTCTCCTCTGATGAAACATATTGCATAATTTATTTACACGTTCTTTATTGTCATAATAATATTATTAATTAATTCGTCAATTTATCGACAATTCCTTCTATACCCTATAAATAACTTAGATTATAATTGATCCATTTTTAAAGTTCTTACTTAAATAAATTGGAGTTCTAGTCATTACTTTCGTTAAATACTGTATACTTATAAAATTGCCCTTGTCAGTTACCAATTTAAGTGTTAAATTAATTCTATAATGTAATGGAGCAACGGCGCTTCTTAAAGATTTGAGACAATCTTTAAGGGGGGTCTTTTTGTTCTTTTGGGGTGTAAACCATGAAAGGGGTAATTCACAAATGAAAATTTTTGGGGAAAATGTTTTTAATGATTCTGTAATGAGGGAACGTTTACCGAAAGCAACTTACAAATCCTTGCGCAGGACGATCGAAGAGGGACTTCCTCTCGATCCCGTTGTCGCGGAGATAGTAGCTAACGCCATGAAGAATTGGGCGATAGAAAAAGGAGCGACGCATTTTACCCACTGGTTTCAACCACTAACAGGAATTACTGCTGAGAAGCATGATTCCTTTATATCCCCTTCAAAACATGGCCTTGTTTTCATGGAGTTTTCCGGTAAAGAACTTATTCAAGGCGAGCCTGATGCTTCCTCTTTTCCCAGCGGTGGAATACGCGCCACGTTTGAAGCGAGAGGTTATACAGCTTGGGATTGCACCTCCCCTGCATTTCTTAAAGAAAACGCAGGTTCCTTGACTCTATGTATCCCCACGGCTTTCTGCTCTTATAATGGGGAAGCTCTCGACAAAAAGACTCCGCTACTTCGCTCTATGCAGACGCTCTCCAAACAAGCCTTGCGAATTTTACGACTCTTCGGAGATACTACAACGACCCATGTCTCTAGCACGGTTGGGGCGGAGCAAGAGTATTTTCTAGTAGACAAAAAATTCTTTGACAAACGGATGGATCTCATGCTTACTGGTAGAACACTTTTTGGGGCAAAGCCTCCTAAAGGCCAGGAACTAGAAGATCATTACTTTGGAAGTCTCAAAACACGTATAGCCGCTTTTATGCATGAATTGAACGTCGAATTGTGGAAGCTCGGTGTGCATGCCAAAACCCAACATAACGAAGTTGCACCTGGGCAGTTTGAGTTAGCACCCATATTCGGAACTACAAACATCGCCGCGGATCACAACCAACTCGTCATGGACAGCATGAAAAAAGTAGCCCTCCGACATGGCATGGTTTGCTTGCTTCATGAAAAACCATATGCTGGCATTAATGGTTCGGGTAAACATAACAACTGGTCTATGTCGACAAACAATGGTCATAACCTCCTCGACCCCGGTCAAACTCCTCATGATAATTTACAATTCCTTACGATAATCTGTGCAGTGGTTAAAGCTGTCGATGATTATGCTGAGTTACTACGGGTTTCAGCCGCTAACCCAGGTAATGACCATCGCCTCGGTGCTAACGAAGCTCCGCCAGCTATTATCTCCATTTTCCTCGGTGATCAACTCTCTGATATTTTTTCTCAACTACAAAACGGTGGACTTACTCGCTCCCTCCAAGGGGAGAATTTGATCAGTGGGGTTAAAACGCTCCCCGCTTTCCCTAAAGATTCAACAGATCGCAATCGTACTTCTCCTTTCGCTTTTACTGGAAACAAATTCGAATTTAGGATGGTCGCTTCCTCTCAATCCGTTTCCGGACCTAACGTAGTGCTTAATCTTATTATTGCTGAGGTCCTCTCTCAGTTCGCTGATCGTCTAGAACAAGCAACCGATTTCGAAGGAGCCCTTCAAGCGCTCCTTAAAGAAACCGCCAAGAATCACAAACGCATCCTCTTTGACGGCAATGGATATTCCGCAGAGTGGGTTGAAGAAGCAGCAAAACGTGGACTGCCTAATATTTCCTCAACAGTTGATGCAGCACTTATTCTCCTCCGCGAGTCTACAGTTGAATTATATGAAAAACATAAAGTCTTAAACCGAACCGAGCTAAAATCCCGTTTTGAAATCAACTTGGAACAATATTGCAAACAGATTAACATTGAGGCCCTAACAATGATCAACATGGCCCGACATCAGATCATCCCAGCAGCTGTTAATTATTCCACCAAGTTGGCTAATTCCATCAATGCTATTAGATCTGCTTCCAGCACCGCCGATGTATCGGCTCAAGAAGACCTCTTGGAAGAGATCTGTTTGATTCTCGCTTCTTTCAAGGGAAAGTTAGACTCTATTGAAAAAGACGTTCAAAACGCCAATCTCATGTCAAACGAGCTCTATAAGCATGGCGTTTACTATCGTGATGTAGTTTTCAAAGCTATGGAAGCCCTCAGAGTCGACGGAGATAAGCTGGAAACAATTATTGACGCTGAGCTTTGGCCGCTTCCCACATATGCACAAATGTTATTTATGCTGTAAAATACCCCAGTGGGGGCAATCCATGAATTGCCCCTACATTGAGAGTAATCCCTACGCGATAGAAAAGAGACCCATAAATGGGTCTCTTTTCTATCGCGTTATTCCTTCGTTATGCTTATGGTGGCATTCTGGTGCAATGCCAAACCTGCGGCGACTTCCACAGTTTTCATAATTCCTGAAACTCCAGGGCAACTGGGGTGAGGACTATACTTGGCAAACACTTCATAGATTCTCCCGTTATGAAGTTTATTGAAAATTTCATTATAAGCATCCACTTCTATTAATTCCTTCGCAATTTTTTGATAATTAGGGCAATCGCTTGTAATTTCCAATTGCACTTTATTATCCTCACTCACTGCTTTAACATTAATAGTAAAACCACATGCCCCCGCGTTTATTACCCCTGTCGACATAGTGAATCCCCCCAAATATTTTTTAAGAGAGACTTCCCACTGAAGTCTTGATGTTCAACTTTAGTAGAAACGAGTTCACTTGAAAATTACTTTTTAACTTCTGGAAGCTTACTCTCTGGACGCTTAATTCCTAAAATGGGAGCAGAATGATCTTTTCCTAAATAAAAATTAGACCAAGAAGAAGTCTGGTAGAAATCCCAATTAGCGGGCGGTACAGGAGAAACATCTAACGATGCCTCTTCCCCATATTTTTTGAGTCTAGCATAAGCTCTGACCCAGACACATTTCTTTTCTTTAGGATAAACCTCACACCAACCGTCTAAACTCCCACCACAAGCCCCATTACGCTGATTTTTTGGACATTGGGACATTGGGCAAAGATAGGCCAAATCCAACATGGCACAGTCGCCACAATCCTTACAATCCAGCATCACAACTTTGGCCAGGTGCTCCACTGCATGCAGTCCCTTTTCAGTTTTCTTCTTACCTTCCACCGCGCGATACATTCCGCGCATTATGGGGAATAACTTCTTGTTAGGTGTGAATAAGAGACTATGCATCCCTCGCATCATTGAATACTTCGCACCAGCAGGAGCATCTAATGGGAGATTAGCACGATTGGTAGGTCGATCTGTATTTAAGCCAGTTTTCTCATCTTTTTCAAAGTAGTAGAAGCCATTCGTTTGAGGATAATCAAATTCCTTGACCAGCTCTTGCCAGTTCGCACTAAGTTCCTCCCCTTTGTCCAAAATATATTCTAATTGTTCGTATTTAAGGTTATGCCCACCAATATGAACACCAGCACAACCAATGCCTTTCAAAATCGCGTACAATTTAGCTGCTCTCAACATACGCTGACCTACCCCTTTATCTGGGGCAGTTTTTTCAGTATTGAGTTCTGCTAAAAGCTTGTCCGTGACAACACAACCAGGCAACTTATTTTGATTCATGACATTTGCAGCTCCATAAGGGAGAACGTAAATATTGCCCACTACCGGAATATCAAGTTTATTAATCTTTAAAAATTGTATGACTTCGTGGCATTTCCGAGCATCATACCCTAGTTGGGTGACAACAAATTGAGCGCCACCCTCAATTTTCTTTTTCAATTTATAGTACTGAACCATCAGCTCAGCCTCTGTGGACTTAAACGGGGAAACAGCAGCACCAGCAAAAAAATCACTGGGGGTATTGAAAGTTGAACCCTTAAAGCCGGGAATTTCTAATCCCTTGTTCATTTCTGTTATTAGCTGCAAGGCATTAGAAGGGTCGAGATCAAAAACTGGTTTAGGACGTCCTTTAAAGCCAGAAACCGTATAGTCTCCTGTCATCACTAATAGATTACGAACTTTCGCTCGGTCTAAGGCGTACAGCTGACTTTCCATTTGATTGCGGTTCTTATCTTTACACGTGAAATGGACCAACGGTTCAATCCCCATTTTAAGGATTTCCATTCCCAAATAGTCAGCTAGAATTGCTGGATTGCCCCCGGGGTTATCCGTAATCGTGAGGGCATGGACCCTGCCCCCCTTAGCTGCTTGTTCTGCAGAAGCAATAGCTGTTTCTTGAGCCTTTTCAGTTGCACCTCTTCCCGGTACGAGTTCCCACGTCACAGATAGAGTATTTTTGTCGAGCAATGACTCTTTAAACTTGTTTTCCATATCCTAATTCCTCTCCCTTTTCAGCCCTATTTATTATCGACGTCATAGTCACATTGTTCTCATTATAACCCTAATTGGACAATAATTTAACAAATATTTAAATTATTGCTTAACATTCGTTTAACTTAACCGTTCGAGATACATACTGTCCATGAAATAGTTAGTAAAGATGGCACTACCTCCAAGTTCAACATGGAGAATCTTACTATATAAATTTTCCGCCATAGCCACCTCTTGCTGATCTAATAGAGCTTGTATTGCGCCAACGTGTGCTGCATTTCCCACCGTCTTTATTCTATCTTCGGAGATATCTGGGACGAGGCCAATATTCAAAATATTATTCGCCTTGAGATACGTTGCAAAGGTTCCGGATAAAGTCACCGAATCGAGATCTGATACAGTTATACCGGCCATTTCTACCAGCGTTTTAATGCCTGCACAGACCGCCCCTTTGGCTAACTGCAATTCTCCTATATCCTTTTGACTTAAGGTTATATCCTGTCCTTGATCTGATCCATAAGCTAAGACAAATTCCCGCCCCTTCTCGGTGGTTCGAATTCGATTTCGAAGCTTGAGCGCTAGCACTTCCACATTTTCAGGATCGACGATCTTCCCTTGTTTGTTAATGACTCCCGACTGTCGCATCTCATCAATCGCCTCGATAAGTCCAGACCCACAAATCCCGATAGGTTTCTGCTCTCCAATCACTTGACAGGCTACTCCCTCTTCCGTGATAGTTACGCTTTCAATGGCACCCTGTTTTGCTCTCATGCCATGGGCAATGCCTGCGCCCTCAAAAGCTGGACCCGCTGCTGTAGAACAAGCCAGCATTGCGTGATCTGTCCTTAAAAATAGTTCGCAGTTGGTTCCTAAGTCAATGAGCAAATGATTGCCAGGTTCCAAAACCGCTGGTGCTCCCAGAATAGCCCCTATTGTATCGCCCCCTACAAAACTCCCTATATTCGGCAATAAGAGGATTTTCGCTTGAGGATTTATTTCTAGTCCCAATTCTAAAGCAGTGAATTCTAACGGTCTGTTGCAAACAGAAACGTACGGTGAAACTGCCAAATGGGATGCATCCAAACCAAGAAAAAGATGATGCATGGTAGTATTCCCAACCATCAGCATTTTGAATATCTCGTTCTTGCTCACGTTAGTTTGACCTTCGAGTTCTTCTAGTAAATGATTAATGGTCCTTCTGATAGCTACACGTAAGGCAATAGCTTTCTCTGGGCTTTCCATAGCAAACGAAATACGGGATATTACATCTGCCCCATAAGCTGTCTGTTCATTTTCAGTAGAGACAACTTTTAGGATATTCCCCTGATTTAAATCGATCAAGGCTACAGCTACACTGGTTGTTCCAACATCGACTGCAACACCGTAAAGATTTTTTGTGGTATCCCCAGCTTCAATCTCTAAAATTTCATCTTCAGAGACTGTTGCAGTTAGTGCGAATTTATCTGCTCTTAAAATATCTGGGACTTTACTTAAAATATAGAGACTTGTCTTATTATAACTCCTCCCTGTGATTTCGCTTAAAACATCTACAACACGATCCCAATCTCCCCGCTCATCAGCTAGAGTTGGTTTGCTAGACTGTATATACACCTTTTCAACCCCTGGATTTAAGGCAGTCGTTTTCATTCCCTGGAGAGCACTCACCTTACGATCTTGACTCTCTACAAAATTTAGTTCAATGACCATTCCTTCTGCAGGTTGCACGGTACAAGCAAGTCGAAATCCAGCCTGTAATTCAATGTTATTAAGGTGCCTTAGGTCATTATCACTTGGTGGAGAGACATATCCTGTCATCCGCACCTTGCATTTACCGCATGTACCTTTGCCATTACAAACATTCTGTACTGGAAGGTGATATCGAATCAGCGCTTCCATTAAGGTTTCCTGAGCTTCTGGAATTATAACGCGATTTGGAAGTATTGTAATCTTCATTGGCATCTCCTTACTCTAATTCCTTAACCCTATTTGACATAGCTTTTTCAATTTTTGTTATTGTAACATTATTCGCTTTGTAATCCTATTTTTCCTTCTTATAATTACCCATATAAATTTAGTTTTTCTTAATGCCTTGCAAAAATTCATTGCTTATCAATGCACTTAACCACCTCGTTTTCTACGTGTTATATGATATACCTCAAGGACTGAAATAACCCAAACTGCGATTTCTCCAGAGTATCTGCCAATAAGTGAAATGTTGGTCGGGGATAGTTGGAATGTTATATACCCAAAAATGCACATCCAAAAAATCATAACTAGTCCTCGCATTGGCCTTGATAATAAGACATATCCTGAACCGGGTACCAGGAAAGCTGCCATTACTGGCCCCCATGTAGGCATGTTAACCCTCCTTCGTTAATATTAGTATCCTCGTGGCCGCGGCCAGCGAGATGCACCGGCATTGAGGAAAGCTTGTGTATCGACGAACTTATAGCGATGTATTGTGAACCATAGAGAAGCTAAAAAGTAGAATAACAAACCAGCCAATAAATTGACCCAATAGCCGAAATACATACCTGTTAGCGTCGTTAAAGTCAGAATAGACAATATAATCGCAGGTAATGGATGTCAATATTAACAACGTTAAAATAACAAAAGGTAAACTTTGTATAGCCGGATTTATAGATTGTAATATTGCGCCGACCACCAAAGCGTCTGCTGCTTCTAGCATGACATATTCAAAAACAAGCATAAGTCCAACGTTAAAAGCAGCCAGCGGACCTAGCAGATATTTGGCCATTGCATATTGACCCCCTGCTTCAGGAATAACTGATCCTATTTCAGTATTAATCATAACCATGGCAATATAGAGGATTGCAATGACCCAGCAAGCGATAATGGCTCCTAGAGACCCTCCCTTAGCAATGGTAAAGTTCCATACCATAAACTCTCCAACAAGAACAATTCCGACTCCCAATGCCCAGATATGCATCGGTCCTAACACTTTAGAAAGATGTTGTTTCCTGCCACTAACATCACATCCCTAATCAGATCATTTGAGGCCAAACCACTTACCCTTATTAAAACAAACCCTAATACCAACCATATAAAGCTAATAAATATCACAACGAGCCCCGTATCTTGACGATACATTTTATCCATCTCCACCCCGTCAAACTCCATCTTTTTAATCACCTCCACATCGCTATTCAGCAAATACTAGAATGCAATTATCATGCCAATGTAAGACTTAACGCCACACTTAACCTAATCAATCGGTATAAATAGCTTACAAAAAAGTGGATCAAGAATTTATTCATTTCTAATCCACTTTTTTGTAAGCTATTTATTTATTAGCTCTACAAGACCTCTATATTTCATTGTCAAATTTAATCAACTAGGGGTAGGATTAGTTTATACATTTCCAGCGTCATATTCGTCTCCCAATGACCCGTAATTTTAGCAATTGATGTAAACAAGGCCCATATACCTAACAGACTAAGAGCAAGAGCCGTATGAGAAAGGGATGGAAATCCCATTGGGGCCTTAAACATTAATGTTTTGTTAACCGGACATTGATGTGTGCAATTCATGCAGCCCGTGCACTCTGGTGACCATACTCGACTTGCCTGTTCCACAAGAATGTGGTTTGGACAACTTTTAGTACATCTCCCACATTGAATACAAGACTCTTGATAACGTATAATTTTATACGGACTTAGGATGCTTAATAGTCCCAATAAACCACCGTATGGACATAAATATCGACACCAGAAATTTTCATATAAAATCGTAAGGATTATGATAATCCCTATAATTGTGATCCCAACACCCCATTAAATGTTGCATAAATACATATCATGACACATCATGTTATAATTTCTCTACTTTTAATCATTATAATTAAATTTCTATAATTAAAATGTGATATATATCACATAACGCTCTATTATTCGTATAAAATATTTGTACTCATAAAACACAATATTAAATTGGCAGGAGGTGATATTTCACCTCCTGCCAATTTATAGACCTTAATGAATTTACTTATATTTATTTTCAATCTATTTGCTATTAATATTTGAAATTGCTTTTAACCTCCTACAATAGTACCCCCGTTTATGTGAAGTATCTGTCCTGACATATATGAAGAATCCTCTGAAGCCAAAAACACATAAGCTGGAGCTAACTCTTTGGGTTGACCTGCACGTTTCATTGGTGTCGTACTGCCAAAGGTTGCTACATGGCCAGCTTGAAAGGAAGCGGGGATCAAAGGCGTCCAGATCGGTCCTGGAGCAACTCCGTTGACGCGAATTCCCAATTTACAAAGAGATTCAGATAGCGAACGAGTAAAGGAAACGACAGCCCCTTTAGTCGCGGAGTAATCGATCAGTTGATCGTGTCCCTCATACGCCGTGATCGAGGCAGTATTGATAATAACGCTTCCAAATTTAAGATGGGGTAACGAGGCTTTGGTTAAGAAAAAGTAACTAAAAATGTTAGTACGAAAGGTTCTTTCGAGCTGTGCAGTCGTCACATCAAGCAAACTATTCTGTGGGTGTTGCTCTCCCGCATTGTTGACTAGAATATCAATTTTCCCAAAGTTCTGGAGCGTCTGATCGACCAATTGCTGACAGAAAATTTCATCGCCAATGTCCCCTGCCACAGTCAAACAACGGCGCCCTAATTGCTCCACACGTGCTTTCGTTTCCAATCCATCGTCATGTTCATTTAAATAAACAATCACGACATCTGCCCCTTCTTTGGCATAAGCAATCGACACAGCACGACCAATTCCGCTGTCTCCTCCAGTGATAATAGCAACTTTTCCTTTTAACTTTGCACTTCCCTTATAGGCAGAATCTTCAGAAATAGGCTTTGGATTCATCAAGGATTCAAAACCCGGTTGCTGATCTTGGTGTTGAGCAGGAAAAGTAGTTTGAGGGGTTTCCTTGGTCATTAAGCATACTCCTTTCTATTAAATAGTCTATGAATATTGTTAAATATTAAAATGCCCTTTTTGCTATTTCATACTCATTGTCTTTTCTAAGCTATAAGCTATAGTGAACTAAGTTTCTTTTTTAAATTAGACTATGCTACCGAAATTGCAGGCACAATGCTATCACCCTGAAACAGAAAAGACTGAAAATAGACACAATAATTCCTTGGATTAAAAACGCCTCGTCCATTCCTTTGACGGAGTGAACGAGGCGTTTTATTCATACCCTCGACTTAGAGCAGCCATTGCCAAAGCCATCAATTTGCTCCTCGGTGTATCACTTCTTGATGTCAAGACAATGGGAACCTGCGCCCCAAGCAAGATACCAGCCATCGTCGCTCCGGCAAAGTAAACCATAGATTTCCCTAAAACGTTGCCGACTTCAATGCTCGGCACTAAAAACAGATCAACTTCTCCATTGATCTGACTGGAAATCCCCTTGTGTTTCAAGGCAGCAGCGCTAACTGCTCCATCAAGAGCCATCGGCCCTTCCACGATGGCACCCGGAAATTGCCCTGCAAGATTCATCCGGGCTAAGGCCTGGGCATCTATTGTCGCTGGCATTTTCGCATTCGCCACTTCGTTTGCAGTTAACACAATCATATTAATCGAATCCATCCCAATGCCCTTCAAATATAATAAACTATTCTCTAAAATTTCCTTCTTCTGCATCAAGTTCGGTGCAATATTCATTCCCCCGTCGGTCACGAACAAAATACGTGAAAATCCGGGAACTTGAAAAGCAGCTAAATGACTAAGTAATCGTCCAGTTCGTAATCCCCGATCAGGTCGCAATACTGCCCGTAAAAAATCCGCACTATTGATTAGGCCTTTCATCAAGAAATGTGCTCGCCCATCAACTACGGCATCTACAGCTTTATGCGCAACTACCTCAGGGTTAGGTTCATGGATCAACTCCGCTCCATTTAACCTGCATTCCCGAGCAATGTGTAACTAGGTAGGGAGGTCGACCCCTAAACATTGATAAACTTCTTTCTGCTTACTAGTAAGCTCACTTA